>Ga0068857_100000948_pt1 | contig 22124 bp, 16 predicted proteins | sample KBSCornC72_FD_66591 | JGI IMG/M metagenome (GOLD analysis project Ga0068857, IMG submission 66591) | Corn rhizosphere microbial communities from Kellogg Biological Station, Michigan, USA - KBS Corn C7-2 | ecosystem: Host-associated > Plants > Roots > Rhizosphere > Soil ...
CCCGGATTGTTGGAGTTGGTCAGCACATCGACGATCGGCATATAATTCATGTTCAGACCGAGCGAGGTCAGATCGCTCGCGGCACTCTTGCCCGCGTTATAGGCAACCTGTGTGCTGCCGGTCGCGCCAATAGCCGTCTCCGATGACCGTTCACCGGTAATCTGACGCAATTCGTTGACGGGACCACCCTCAAAATCGGTGCTGATGAAAAGCGGAATGCTCGCCTGGCTCTGCATGGCCTTGTTCAAGCTGACCAGTTGATTGCGGGTCTGAGCGTTGCCGTTCTTATTCTCGATCAAAACGCCGCTAATCTGGCTCGTCTTAATCATTTGCGTCAGATCGCCATTCAGCGTCGAGCCGTAAAATTCCGAGATCACCATTTGCCCCAGTTTTTGATCCAGGCTCATATGCTGGTCCAGCGCGTAAGCGATTTCGCTCTCAGTATTGAGAGGAAGAGGCGTTGCCGTGGCCAGAGGAGTTGTTCCGATGGTCGGCACATTCACTTTATCAACACCGGTGAGCAAGGAGACACAACCAGTGAGTAACAACAGGCAAGCACAGAGCAGGGTATAACCCAGGAGACGAAACGGTTGCCAGGAAGTGCTGCGCGTGTGTTGGGCAGTGCGACGGATAGACCAGCGAGGATGTGCCATGCCAGGAAGCCCCTTCGAATTTTGATGCAAGCGTTTAGATTACTCCATGCGCCCATTTCTATAACGAGTGTGCGCGGGAAAAATTAACGGCCAGGCCTTCCTCATGCATCAATCCGAGCCATGACAAGCGTCGTTCAGTACAACAGTAATTCGCGTTTCTCCAGCCAGTAGCCAGCCACCAGCGCAATCAGGACACACAGGCAGGCGACGAGCACGAGACCGAGCGCGCTGAAGAGATCGAATGTCCCGGTGGCGCTCAACGTGTAGCACGCGATGATCGGCCAGAGTGGAATTTGCGTGACGCTCAGAAGCGATTCAAGCCAGGTCGGAATAGTGATGATTGGCTTGAAGGAAAAGAGCAAGAGGGCCACCCAGGTCAGGAAATAGATACGTTTGAGGCGCGTGGCCATCGGTGAGCAGAGCGCGACAGTTAGCACCGCGACCAGGATGGTATTTGGGATGATCCCAACGGCCCCCCAGAAGAGCGGGCCTGGCGTGGGATCGGTCAGGCGATGCAGGAGCAGGACGAGCGCGAGAAAGAAGGCATAGAGCGGGACGCGCAACAGAGCCGCCGCGATCATCAAGCCTCGACTATAGGCCGCGCGCGAGGTCAGACGAGCCAGTAGCAGATAGGTGCGCGCGCTGGTGGCCTGGCGCACCATGACCACTGGCCCCAGAATGGCAAGCGCGCCCAGGCTGAACGTCACCGTCCCATTGAAATAGGTTGTGCTTTCTAGATAGGGGAAGAAGAGAATAGCGAGGAAGGCCAGCACCATCACGAATTCCCCCCACATCCAGCCGCTGCGTAAATAGCTGGCCAGCGTCAAACGCGCCACCGTCATGCTCGGCGAACGCCACAAACCTGTTTTTGCTCGCGTATCTGGCGCGTGTGTTGTCTCTAGCATACGTGTAGCCTTATCTTATTGACCAGACATCATCTCTATGGGATGGTGCTGGCCTCTGCCTTGCGGTTCGTCTCCGCGCGCGTCGTCTGGATATAGACTTCTTCCAGCGTGCGGCTGACCGGATTAAGGCGCTGGATAGCAACTTCGGCCCGCACGAGGGCCGCCAGTATCTCCTGCTGAGCGGAGGCGCGAATTTTGAGCAGGTTGCGTTCGGTTTCCAGTACAGACTCGCCGATGTGCAGGCGCTTCACAAGCTCGCCAGCCTCCTGCTCATCCCGCAAGATGATTTCAACGGCGTCCTGTGTGTGGATCAGTTCTTTGACGGTGCCGCTCCTGATGAGTTGTCCGCGTTGCAGAATGCCAACGGTATCGCACAGCGTCTCAACTTCGGCCAGGTAGTGTGAGCAGATGAGCAGCGTTTTGCCGCGTCCACGCAATTCAGCGATGATCTGGCGCACCTTCCACTGGCTATAGGGGTCCAGCCCGCTCGTCGGTTCGTCGAGAATGAGAAATTCAGGGTCGGTTAGCAGCGCCTGAGCGATACAGAGACGTTGGAGCATCCCTTTGGAGTACGCCGCCAGCTTTTCTTCGCTTGCCGCGCTCAGCTCAACAAGCTCAAGCGTCTTGCTCACCCTCCGGCTGTTCAGGCTGCCCCACAGACCAGAGATTTGCGCCATATACTCCAGATATTTGCGGCCTGTGAAGCGCAACTCGACATAGGGGCGCTCATGCAGATAACCGATACGCGGATGAGCGCGGCTGACCTTGCGTTCGCCCAGGACGACCAGCTCGCCTTTTGTCGGCAGGATAAAGCCCATAAGCAGGCGCACGAGCGTCGATTTGCCGGCACCATTCTCGCCCAGCAAGCCAAAGCTCATCCCGCGCTCGATGTTCAGGGTCAGATCCCTCAAAGCAACCATCCCGCCCTCGTAGGTCTTGGTCAGATTGGTGCAGGCGACAACCGCTTCGCTCTCGTTCGCCTTTGCCATAGGCTCACGCTCCTTGTTCGGTTTGGTTTTTCCTATCGGATTGATACTCAAGTATAGCACAATTCGCTTGTAAAACCAGAAAAAGAGCGTCCAATCATCTTTCCTTAGCGTTGCCCCTGTGCCTGCATTTCTCGATACCTGCTCAGTAGCCCGTTTGAACGCCCGGAGCCAGCTCCCGCTCCGACCAGTTGCGATTGCTGCGGCTCGGCTGGCTGCCAGGGATTGCTGGAGGCAGGCTGAGATGGCTGGAACGCGCGATACGGCGTATTTGGTGCGGGTGCATACGTTTGCTCTGCTCCCGGCCTGGACGCGCTCGGCGAAGGGGCTGGCGCATAGGATGAATGCTTACCACTCAGAGCCGCGATGGCCGCGTCAAAGGGCAACTGCTCGGTGTACGCGGGCAAAGGCGCGTCGAAAGACAATTGCTCGGTGTGAATGGGCGAGAACTGATTGCCAAACCCTGGCAGGGCCGAGGGCTGATTGGGCGCGAAACTCTGTGGCGAGGAAGGTACACCAAACCCGCTCTGGGTGAATTGACGCGAGTTGCTGGCCGCGAATGTCTCGGCAGAACTGGACAGAGATGCGGTGAACAAACTTGTCTCAGGTGTATGAGCCGCGAAGTTGCCGAATTGACTGGACGAGGTGGTAAAGCTCTCGGCACTGGAAAGATTGGCCGTGAAATTGTCAGTCTGGCGTGTCGAGGCCGCAAAGAGACTATTGCCGAGTGCAGGTGCCGCGAACAGGCCAGATCGGGGTGTATTGGGCAGAGATTGGCTGGTTTGCTGCGCCTGCGCGGAGAGCAGGCCAGCGCCGGGCGTGTTGGCCACAAGCTGACCTGTGCTCGGCAGTTTGTCGGTCAGCGCCTCAGTAATGCGTAAGCCAGCGAGCGATTGTTGCCGGAAGAAAGCGGCTGGCTGTTGATTACTCGCCTGCAACTGCTCCCAGACATTGCCGACTGGCTGCACAGCCGGTTTGGGAACGCTGACCGCCTTGCGCTTGAGTATCAAGGCCCAGAGCGTCAGCGCCAGGGCAAGCAGCAGATTGATGAGCAGCAACAGACGCTCCGCGCTCGCGCTTAAGCCGGAGGCTTGAGCGTTCTTTTGCGCAGCGGTTTGCGTTTTCTTTGGTGGTTGGGCCGTACTTTTTGGCGTAGACCAGTTCTGATCCTGTTGCTGAATCGTGTGGGCCACAATTTTCATCTTCGCCGAAGGAGTTGGGGTTGGTGGAGGTGGTGGTGGTGCTTCGGCGCGATAACGGTTCATGAGATTGATGACTTTACCCGCCCAGAGATAGGATGTAGATGTGCCGACGTATGGATGCGAAATGGCCGTCACGGTCGTCAGGCCGCGATTGATGTAGACCTTTTGCAACATCGGGAACCAGTAGTTGACGGCAGCGGTGTAGGAAGGATAGATGGTATAGCCATCGTAGGCCGAGGGGTAGCCAACGCTGCCGCGCACACTGCCCGGATTGCGGTCGGCCAGGCCAACGCCCGCCGCGCCATCGTTGGTCTCGGTCCACCACACGGCCAGAGCGAAGGCATCATCGATATGTGCGGCTCGTGAAGCAGCTTCAACCGCCTGCCCGGTTCCCGCCATTGGGCTACCCAGGCGGCGGAAGATTGAATCGACGAATGAAGCTGGGAGAGATGGCGGTCCCACGACGCTATCGCTGCTTGCTGAGCTGGCGGCATGGCTGTTAGCCGTGGACTGATGCCACTGGCTGAGCAGAGCAATGCTGCCGCCGAGCAAGGCGATAAGCAGGCTCAAAGCCAATACACGGAAGAGTTGCTGCTGTCCTACGGGTCGTTCGTTCATAGTACCGTTTCTCTACAAATTCCTGGCAGAGCAACAGGTACTTTCTCTCGCCCAACTCAACCCTTACCACCAGCATCCCTGCTCTGTCCACTACAAGGCGCGCCGCACATCAACGCGGGAAAGGCTACGTGGTACGAGCCGCGCACTCTTTCGCCGACACACCCTCAAACTTTTTTTATCAGAAAGATATTTTTGTGTATTTTGATGTATTGTACCACGAGCGCCCGATCTCACAGCCGCGAAGGCGAGTATATAGGTAGGATGTCCCATGCACAGTAGACAAACCGTAACCGCTCGCCGTTACGCGCGTTCCTCGCGATTAAGCCTGGCGTAGAGTTGCTGAAAGGCGCGGCGCGCGCGAGAGAGGCGGCTGCGCACGGCTGAGAGCGAATCCTGTACAATCTCGGCGATTTCTTTATAGGAGAAACCCTGAGCATCGAGGAGCAAGCAAGTCACCGAAGATTCGGGGAGGCGCGCAAAAACCTCCTGGATCAGATCGCGTTGCCCAACCTGTTCCTCAAAGTGGTCAGGGCACTCCAGATAATCTTCACCTGGTTCGTCATAGATGTTTTCGCTCGATCCCTGGGGCGGCGAGAATGGCACCCAGATAACGTGTTTGCGCCTCCGCCATTCGCTGCGCACCTGGTTGAGCGCGATCCGATAGAGCCAGGGAGCCATGTGCAGCTCGGTTCCGCTCATTCTGGGCAGCGCGCGATAGGCCGCCAGAAACGTCTCCTGGCAGAGATCCTGCGTCAAATGGCGATCGTGGGTCAAACTATAAATCATGCGCCTGATTCCTGGCTCATAACGTAACACCAGAGCCTCAAATGCTTCGTGCGATCCCTGACAGGCCGCCAGCGTGATATCAGCTTCATCCTCAAGCATGTACATAAGGCGTCTCCCCAAACATTTTCAGAAATATCCCATCGATGATTACCAAAAGTGAAATGTATCTATGATAGAACCGCGATTTTGCCAAAAAAGTTGCGTTGGCTCCCCCTGTCAGACAATCTCTTCTATGATAGAATCGCAAAACTCGGGAAAAAGTTACACATTTTCTTGCGAAAATGTTGCAGAAAGAGAATTTCGTCTAGATAGAAATTCGTCTCTTTCAGCACTTTTTCAGGCAGAAATTTCTCCTCCCTTAAGTAATTCGGCAAAAGGGGCCAAAATGTGACACCTGCGTATCCAAAATGGGCCTGCTGTGCTATTTCACCTGGCGGATTGCGCGCACCGAGGGTGGAATAAGCATCATAACTGCCGATAACCCATCGGTCGGATGCTCTTGACAGCTTGAGAGGTAGCATGTGATGATAGCAGGCACAGCAAGAGAGAGGATGGTAACAATGGACACACCAGCAAAACAACACGCTACGACGGTTGGGCAGCGCCTTCACGCCTGGTTTGCCCGCCAGCTTGATGACCGCAAGCCGACGGGAGCCATTGCTTCGCTTGACGGCGTGCGCGGCATGGCTTTTTTGATCGTCCTGCTCCTGCATGTCAGCCTGATGACAATGGCGCTGAATTTGTGGCGGCAAAGCACGAATCCCTTTCTCTCAGCCTTTTTGATGGCTGGCTTTTCGGGTGTCACGCTTTTCTTTGTCCTCTCCGGCTTCCTGCTTTTCCTGCCCTATACCCAGGCGTTTTTATTGCAGAAATCCTGGCCATCGGCAAAAATCTTCTACATGCGCCGCGTGCTGCGTATCTTTCCGGCCTATTTCTTTTCGCTCTTCATTCTCGTGGTCTTCTCCAAACCAACGCTGCTGCAACCTCACAACTGGAAAACATTGCTGCCTTTTCTCACGTTCACCATGGGCTACGGCAATTCGTATATCGTCAACGGCCCTTACTGGACGCTGGCCACCGAGTTTCAATATTACCTTGTGTTACCATTGATCGCACTCGCAATCTATGGCCTGACGCGCCTGGTACGGCCAGAACAGCGCTTCTGGGTAGTCGTAGGAGGCCTTGGCGTGATGATTCTCTGGGGATTGGGAACGCGCCGGTGGGGCGAGTCGTTTGTCGTGCATCCACACGCTTTGATGAATAAGGTACTGTTTGTCGTTTACGGTGACAATGGCAAATTCTTCGAGGATTTCGCCGTTGGCATGCTGCTCGCAACCTGCTATACAGCGGTTCAAAATTCACCCAGGCGAGAGCAATATTTACGCCGTTTGCAACGGCTCGCGCCCTGGCTGCTGGCACTCGGCGTGCTCTTGTACGCTTTCGCCTCCATGCGCAATTACGCGCAAGCCTGGCATTATAGCTGGTCCTTCGCGCCGAACGTCTTTCAGGCGTATCCCTGGACAACCGAATTCACCTTTGCCTTGAGCTATGGTTGCGCCGTCTGCGCCGTTCTCTTCAATCGGCCTGGCGGGCTGCTCAGGCGCTTCTGTGAATGGACGCCGTTGCGCTGGATCGGTTTGATCTCTTACAGCCTGTATATCTGGCATGAGCCACTTCTGCAGGCTATTCAGAATAATATCGGCCCGAGCCTGATGCATCTCAATTCCGCCCTGGCTATTCCCTTCAGCGCGATTTTAGTCTTCGGCGTTGCGGTTTTCTTCTGCTTCTTCTCCTATCGGCTGATCGAGCTGCCGGGCATGAAGCTGAGCGAGCGCTTGAGGCAGCAAATGTTGCTGAAACGCGCTCTGAGCAAGACAAACCAGGAGGATCAGCCAGTGAAAAAGGCGGAGATGGTGGAGGCTGCGACAAAACAGGGATGAGACCAAAAATGCTTATAGGTCTATAGAGCTTGACGTTACCTGATCGGCACACTACAATAGAGATGTCCCTGTGGTAGTTTGTCAAAGCTGGAGGTACGTTGTTATGCCCCTGTATGAATATTATTGTTCCGATTGCAAAGCGAAATTTGAGTTGCTGGTCGAGCACCAGCACGCTGACGATGTAGTGTGTACAAAATGTCACGGTGAGAAGGTGCGCCGTCTGCTCTCGACCTTCGCTTTTAGCGGTAAGGGCGGCGATCTGTTTGGCTATGACGATTACGATGCCTCTTCTGAGGGTGGAAGTTGTGGTTGCGATGGCGGCACGTGTGGCTGCCACTAAAAACGGATGCCTGAACCATGTTTGACAAAGTAAGTTATCGACGCGGCGTGATAGAGGGCGTGATCCTCTACACGCTTGGGCGTCTGGGCGCGCTGATTACTCCGACCTTCTTCCCCGGCTGGCTCCTGGTCGCCGCTCCAGTCTGCTTTCTCTGCTTGCAATTTTTGCTGGCTCCCTTCTGGGCGACGCGCCGCATCAAACAATGGGGCAAACGCGAACGTCTGAGCAAACGCTTCTGGCTGCTGGGACCACGCCTGGCCGCGCTCTGCCTGGGGATCGATATCTTACTCTCGCTGATCGCGGGCCTGGCCATCTATACCTTTACTGGTATCCAACAGGGACCAGCGCTGATGCGTTTCTTTGCCAGCGGCAGCACGCATCTCAGCTTCACCGATTTTGTCTTCTACGAACTCAAAGATGCCGCACTCCTCTTCGCGCTCTATACCCTGATCGTGATTTGTACACGTCTGGGCCAGAACGGCTTCTTGCGCTTCACTATGCCAGCCGGCGGCAACCGCGTCACACTATAATAATAAAAATTGTGCAAATCGTGGGTTGAGCGGCGCTCAACCCACGATTTGCACAGATTTATTATTCGATGCGTCCCATCTCGACCGCGACAGGCCCTTTATCTTTCAGATAATCTTCGACGACCTCGCGTAAAATCGTCTGAATCTCGTAGCTAGGCTGTAAACCCCAGGCTGCCTGGGCATAACCGCCATAGTTATCCAGTTCCCAATCGCTGCCACCTACGCGATAGATGCGCGTTGGCTCAACCGGATCGTTGCCGATGAAAAGCCGCCCCGCGCGCATGCTTGCTCCGCTGAGATGAATGAGGCCGCGTGCGCGCCCGCGAAAGGAGCGTGGACGCTCAGCGGCGAAAACGGGATCGAGGCCACGCTTGACGATGTGCAAGAGTTGTTCGCCAGTCATTTCTACGATGCCGGGATTGCCAGGCGAGGGGCAAATTTCCCACAAGTTCATGCGTTTAATTGGCCCGGCTGGGAGCGCATCTTGCAAGGCAACGCCTGTAGTGACCAGTCCCACTTCGGCCCCAGTGCGGGCGCGGAGCGCGTCGGCCATCAGATTTGTCGTGCCACACTCGCGGTCATCAGAAAAATCGAGCGGCTCAGACAGTTCGCCGATAATATGGTTTTGCATCTGCTCAATCTCAGCTTCAATCTGCGCGATCTCAGCCAGCACACGCGGCGCGGGCAGAATATCTTCGGTCACGGGGATCATCGAGACGCGCTCGATGTGCAATTCTGTGCCATCCCAGGCCAGATCGAGACGACCCAGATTTTCGGCGAACATACCTGCCTGGGCGATCAGCGTTTTGCCGCTCCAGGCACCAGCCGGGATCAGATTGTGCGTATGCGCGCCGATAATCAGAGGGAATTTCTCATAGGCTTCGAGTGAAATCGCCGCGTCTTCGGATAAGCCAAGATGCGAGAGCAAGATCGCCACATCGGCTCCTTGTTGACGCACCGAATCCGCCAGTTCACGCACCAGAGGCACAGGCGGCAAGCTGGTCAGCCCAAACACATCGTAACTTAATGATGGATTGTCACTCAGGTGGGTACTCATTCTTGTTGCGGTCAGCCCGACGATGCCCAGCTTGAGCGAGCCAACAGTGAGAATTGTCGAGGCCTGGACGCCATCAAGCAGTGTTCCATCTGGTTTGAGCAAATTGGCGAGCAGAAGGGGAAAACCGGCGGCGCGCGCATACTCAGGGAGGATGTGATGGCTATAGCGGATCAGACCACCGTTGCCAATTGTGGAAACGGCGCACCCGGCAGCGCGCAACAGACGATACATCCCTACGCCTTTTGTCAAATTGCTCAAGCGAACCGATGTCTCTTCACAATCTCCCGCGTCAAGGTAGAGGACCGGAATCTCAGGGTTTTCGGCGCGGGTCCGCTCGACGAGCGTGGCGATGCGTGCCAATCCCTCAATGCGTCCATGGGTATCATTGGAATGCAGGATAATCAGCTTTTGCATGTAGTAATCTCTCCACATTTATGTAATCTCTAGGATAATAACGGGGATGGAAGCTGTACAAATCGTGTAGAGGTGATGAATTAGCCAGAAGGTCATGTCAAATGGGATGCAATGGCAGGGAATGACCAGAGAAGAAAGCATGAACGAAGATCATCCTTTATTGTCCGTTTCAAGGATGACCTTCGTTTGCATCAAGCGTCTGAATGGCGGGTGATTACATCATCGGCGCGCCAGGGTTGGCCCAACGCTCGGCATAATCGCCAATCACAGGCAATTTGAAGTATTTGCCCTGGAAGGCGTTAATCATACAAATGAGCCAGAGGACGAAGCCCGCGATCCCGACCAGTGGACTGAGGATAAGGCCAGCGAAAGGAATCAGCCCTAACACAAACCAGACAACAACCCAGACGACCGTCAACAGGATCTCTTGCATAGCGTTGAAGCGCACGAAGCGATTCTGCTTCTCGATCAAGAAGAAAATCAGACCGGCAACCCAGGTGAAGTAGCTCAACCCGGCAGCAGTGTTTGGCTCCATATTGATCGTGGTCGGACCGTTGGGATTACCGGTATTGTACATCATGCCCGGAGCTGGCTGCCCATAGTTTTGCTGCTGATATTGATAACCGGTGTTCGGCGGCTGCTGATAGGCGTTGGGTTGCTGATAGGGATTCGCCTGCTGATACCCGCTATAGGCTTCCTGCTGTGGTGGAACGCCGCCAGGCTGCCCATACTGACCTGGATACGGCTGATTTGGATCTTGTCCCATAAGAACATACCTGCCTTTTCATGACTCAGGTCAGACGTGCCGCACAGGAGACCCTGTTCCCTCGGATCATTACCTGACCTTCTCTTCAATCACAGTGAAAACGAGAAAACCCTTCTTGCGCCATCTTTTTCGCTGGCTTCATCGCCGGGTGCTGTCATTGTTGTCCAATGATACCAGAACAATCCCTGATTGTCCAGGAGACACATTGATCTCAATGAACATTTCTACTTACTATACGCTGAAAGCAAGCATTTGTATACGACCAATTTACCCAAAACGCAGAGACTTTTTTCCTTCTTTGCCCTGACCCGGCCTACTTTAGAAAAATTTTACACATTTTCCACATATTTCCTATACCTGGCCGGTATGTTAGAATAAGCGAAAGAATAGCGATGATATATTCTGGCGTATTCTGAATAATAAAGTGGAGTTGATGATGATGAGACTATACCAGGACAAGAGATGGTTAGGTACCCGTTTCCTGATTTGTCTTTTGTTGGTACTTTTGACTATCAGCGTAATCGCCGTAAGTAGCGCCTTTGTTTCGGCACAGACAAACATAGCGGCCCATAATGCAGCCCAACAAAAAGCGGCAGCACCGCAAAAAACGTCGAACCAGGCAAAGAACACAGTCAACACGACCCCTGTAACGGTTGCTCAACAGACAGGCGCGGTCCCGGCGGCGATTTCAATGGACGCGCTCTCACCTACGCTGGCCGCGTATTTGACCACGCTTGGCTCCCATGCCGGGGTCGAGGTGTATGATTTGACCCACCAGCGCACCTATAGTTACGGTAACACGACCCGGTTTATCACTGGCAGCTCGATCAAAGTCTCGATCATGTGCGCGTTCTTCGCCCAGGAGGAGAAAGAGAACAACGAGCCGGACGCGAACGACATGAATCTGTTGACGACGATGATCGAGAATTCAGATAATGATGCCGCGACGACGCTCTTTAATGATATTGGCAGAGCGACAGGTCTTGCCGCTTATCTCAAGCAGATTGGCGTCACCACGCTGATTCCAGATAATGATGCCTGGGGCTACAGTCAGATTACACCCGCCACCATGGTCGAACTGCTCACCAAATTGCACGATGGCACAATTTTGACCGCCAACGATCGGGCGACCGCGCTCAACCTGATGGGGAATATCGAGGACGATCAGCAGTGGGGCGTCGGTGAATCTGCTCCTGACGGGGCCAAGTTTGCTATGAAAAATGGCTGGCTGCCTGGCCCAGACGGCCTCTGGACCGTCAACTCATCAGGCATCGTGACTTCAGGCAGGGAAACCTACATTCTTTCGGTCTACACGCAGGAACAGCAATCTTTCGCGGCTGGCCAGGCTCTTGTAGGGCATATTTGTAGTGGGGTGGTTGCGGCTCTGCCGAAATCATAACGTCCTCTTGTAAACGGAGAGATGCCCCAACCATACCTGGGGATATGGCCGGGGCATCTCTCCATCTACGCTTATTCTTGCGCCTGTGCGGGCGGATAGCTCTCGCCGGGCAGGTGGTCAGGCGGGATAATCAGGTCCTTGTCGGGCGGCAGCTCTGGCTCTGGCTCACTTTGATTAGGGAAAGCGCCACGGTGACCTTTCTCCTGTTTGCGCGCGGCCCGCTCATCGTGCGCAACCGGGCGCATGGGGGTGAGTTCGGCTTGCTCTGGCTTGCCATCTGTCGTACCGGGCTTGTCGACCAGGGCCGCGACGATCACCTGATCCATCGAATCGACAATGGTGAAATTGATAGCCTGGCGAATCTTGTCAGGGATTTCGCCCATGTCCTTCTTATTCTCCAACGGGATCACAAGATTCTGGATACCCGCGTGATGAGCCGCCAGCACTTTCTCTTTGAGACCGCCGATCCCCAGCACGCGCCCGCGCAACGTGATCTCGCCAGTCATGGCGGTGCTGGCCTTGACCGGACGCCCGGTGATCGCTGAGATCAACGCGGTTGCGATCGTAATGCCAGCCGAAGGGCCATCCTTGGGTAACGCGTTCTCCGGCATGTGAATATGCAAGTCCATGCTGTCCTGGAAATTTGGCTTGATCTGCAACTCTTTGGCTCGCGAACGGATATAGGAGAGCGCGGCAACCGCCGACTCGCGCATGACATCACCAAGCTGGCCGGTCACGAGCAGTTCACCCTTGCCCGTCATTGTGGCTACTTCGACCGGCAAGAGGATACCGCCCGCTTCGGTGACGGCCAGACCGGTCACGACGCCCACCTGCTGCTGCTGGTTGAGAGGCGCGTCGACGAAACGCGGCACACCCAGGTATTGCACCACATTGCTCTGTGTCAGCCTGATATGCGAATTGGGTTTTTCAAGCACGCGGCGGGCTGCCTTACGGCAGACGGCTGCTAATTGCCGTTCCAGGTTACGCACGCCGGCTTCCCTGGTATAGCCAGTGATGATCTGACTCATCACAGCCTGCGAAATTCTCAACTGCTCAGAGGCCAAACCATGCTCGCGCAAGACTTTGGGCAGAACATGGCGCATGCCGATATTGATTTTCTCGTCCAGCGTATAGCCTGAAAGCTCTATCACGTCCATGCGGTCGAGCAATGGACGCGGGATCTGATAGCGCACATTGGCGGTGCAGATGAAAAACACCTCGGAGAGATCGAATGGCACTTCGAGATAATGATCGGTGAAAATGCTGTTCTGTTCAGGATCGAGCACCTCTAAGAGCGCCGACGAAGGATCGCCGCGATATTCGGACGACAGCTTATCGACTTCGTCGAGCAGAAAAACCGGGTTGCGCACCCCGACCGTCTTCATGGCCTGGATAATACGTCCCGGCAGCGCGCCGACATATGTGCGCCGGTGGCCGCGAATCTCCGCCTCGTCGTGAACGCCGCCCAGGGCGATACGCGCGAATTTGCGACCCAGCGATTCCGCGATCGAGCGACCCAGGGTGGTTTTGCCGACGCCCGGGGGGCCAACCAGGCAGAGGATCTGTCCCTGGCTCTCACTGTGCGTCTGACCGTGACCATCCTGGAATTTCTGACGCAACTCGCGCACCGCCAGAAATTCCAGGATGCGCTCTTTAATGGCGTTTAGCCCATAATGTTGCGAGTCGAGAATTTCGCGCGTGCGAATGATATCGAAGACATCCTCTGTGCGCTCGACCCAGGGCAGGGCCAGCACCCAATCGATGTACGAACGCAGGACCGCGATCTCCGCTGATTGAGGTGGAGTGCGCTCCAGGCGATCGATCTCCTTGCGGAGCTTGGCATCGACCTCGGCGGGCAACATTTTCATGTTGGCACGCTCGCGCAACTCGTTGGTCTCGCTGGTCGTCTCCAGACCCAATTCTTCCTGAATCGCGCGCAACTGTTCGCGTAAGTAGAACTCTTTCTGCGTGCGATCGACCTGTGAGCGCACACGATTGCGAATCGTCGCCTCCAGCTCCAGAATCTCAATCTCGTTGCCCATAATCACACAGATCTTCTCCAGGCGGGCCAGAGGGTCCAGCGTCTCCAGGAGATCCTGTTGCTGCTGCGCGTCCGTCACCAGGTGGGCCGCCAGCATATCGGAGAGGCGCGTGGCTGTTTTGATGGCCACGATCGAGTTAATATCTTCCGCTGAAAAACGGCGATTTAATTGCGCGTAGCGTTCAAACAGATTGGTGGCATGGCGCACCATTGCATCAATCTGGGAACCTTGCTGATCAACTTCTTCGGGGGTGGTGACATTGATGCGGAGAAACGGCTCCAGATCAAGAAACTCCTCGATCTGGATGCGCTTCAAGCCGTTGAAAAGCACCTGCAAGCTGCCATCCTGCTGCCGATTCATCGTCGTAATCTCGACGAGCGTACCCACAGGATAGATATCTTTGGCCTGCGGATCATCGATGTCGGGGTCGCGTTGCGCGGCGACGACCAGGCGGTGATCCGGCTGTAACATCGCCTCTTCCACCGCGCTCATTGACTTCTCGCGGGCAATGGCCAGCGTCATGCGAGTGCGAGGAAACACCACCATGTTTTTCAACGCCACGAGTGGATAACTTTCACCCGCTTCCTGCGTATCCTGATATGTTTCTTTGCGCTCTTGTTCGCTCACGATTTCCGCCTGCTTCCTAATCTGATGAATGACGCCTGGAAAAGACGGATGAGCCTGCTTTATGCAGACTCATCGTATTCAGAGGTGTTTGCCCGTTCGCTGCGCGTGACAAGCATGGGCTTGTGCTGCGCGGCAATCACATCTCCGTTAATCACTACTTTCTTGATGTCAGCGCGAGATGGGATTTCGTACATCACATCCAGCAAGACATCTTCGATGATGCTGCGTAAGCCGCGTGCTCCAGTTTTCTGTTTCAGCGCGCGTTCGGCTGCCGCCTCCAGAGCATCATTGGTAAAGTTTAACTCGACCCGGTCGAGTTGTAAGAGTTTTTGATATTGTTTAATGATCGCGTTCTTCGGCTCGGTCAGAATGCGGATCAGCGCCTCTTTATCCAGCAGATCCAGCGAGACGTTGACGGGCAGACGCCCGACAAACTCAGGGATCAGGCCGTATTTCAGCAGATCATCTGACATAAGCTGCGAAAGGACCGTGGGCTTCTTCTCTTCTTCTTTGCTGACAACCACAGCGGAGGAGCGGAAACCCATCGTTTTGTTGCTGCCCAACCGCTGTTCAATGATTTTCTCCAGTCCTTCAAACGCGCCGCCACAAATGAAGAGGATATTGGCGGTATTGATCTGGATAAAATCTTGATGGGGATGTTTGCGTCCACCCTGCGGCGGCACATTGGCAACGGTTCCCTCAACGATCTTGAGCAACGCCTGCTGAACGCCCTCACCGGAGACATCGCGCGTAATCGACGGGTTGTCGGATTTGCGCGCGATTTTGTCGATTTCGTCGACATACACGATGCCGCGTTCGGCACGCGCGATATCGAAGTCTGCCGCCTGGATCAGACGAAGAAGAATGTTTTCCACATCCTCACCCACGTAACCAGCTTCTGTCAACGCCGTGGCGTCAGCGATACAGAACGGTACGTCGAGGACCTTCGCCAGCGTCTGGGCCAGCAGCGTTTTACCGGAGCCGGTAGGGCCAATCATCAGAATATTGCTTTTGCCCAGCTCAACCTCGTCGATCTGCATGCCTACGCCAATGCGCTTATAGTGGTTGTAGACGGCCACTGCCAGCGTCTTCTTGGCGCGATCCTGTCCGATCACATAGTTGCTAAGCTGTTCATAGATCTTTTTGGGCGAGGGAATTTTGCCTGCTTGAAGACGTGGCTTAGCTACGGTGGCCTGCTCTTCTTCGATGATTTCTCGGCAAAGGTCGATACATTCATCGCAGATGTAGACTCCCCCAGGACCAGCGATCAAACGTTGTACCTGATCCTGACTTTTACCACAAAACGAGCAGCGATAGGTCGCCCGTATATTTTTCGAATTTGCCACGTCTGTCCTCTTTGTTTGTGGGCCACCGGACGGGTGGCCCGCCACTAATACAAAAGCTATTGTATCTCGCTTGCGCGATTATCTCCCCCTCACCAGTATAGTCAGTTGACTAAGGTTCTGGTAGAAGCAAATTATTCCCCGGCCTTTTCCGCTTCCGCTTGCTCATCGCTCGTTTCCGTCAGAGAGCTAGCTTCGGCGGCAGCGAGCTTTGCCGCGTCTTCGGATTGCTCGACTTCGGCCTCTTCGCTCGCGGCAGCCGCATCGTCTTCAGCAGCAAGCTCGGCGTCTGGATCGGGATCGGTGGTCAGTTCCAGCAGGCGCGAAATAGCTTTCTCACGCTGCAAGCTGGTTGCAATGCTCCTGACCTGCTCCTCTGTCTGCGGCAAATTCTGTCCCATCTGAGCGTACAGGCGATAGAGCGACTCGATCTCTTCGACGTTAACCTTGATATCTTCCTGCTTAATAACCGCGTCGAGTACCAACTGCTGTTTGACGCGCTTCTCTGCATCAGGTTTGAGATCCTCAAGGTACTCGCTCTGCGACTTCTTCATCAGCATCAGGTACTGGTCCATCGACATGCGCTGCTGCTCCAGGAGATGCCCCATCTGGTGCATCATCTCGTGCGCCTCTTCGTCAACCAGGACGGGATGGACCGTGGTCTGTGCCTGATCGATCACCGCGTTGAGCACTTGCTCGCGCAGGTCATCACGGATTTTGCGTTTCTTGCTGTCCAGCAATTGATCGCTGAGCGCCTTGCGCATATCTTCGAGCGACTGATACTCTTCGTTGCTGGCCTGGATGGCAAAGGCGTCGTCCAGTTCCGGCACCTCTTTGAATTCGACCTTGTGCAGCGTCACCGTGTAGTTCGAGGTCTTGCCCGCCAGTTTCTCGTTGGCGTAATCCTCAGGGATGGTCGCGCTAAAGGTCTTGCTCTCGCCCTTCTGCATGCCGACGATCTGCTCATCCATGCCGGTAAAGAGGCCGTGTCGGTCGTCAGTCAGCTCGAAGGGATTATCTTTCAGATCGGAAACCGTCTGGTCTTCTACCTCCAGCTTCAGATCCATCGTCACCTGGTCGCCGATCTGAGCCGGGCGCTCAACCTCTTCCCATTTAGCCTGGCGCGAGCGCAAGGTTTCCAGCTCTTTTTCCACCTCTTCAGAGGTCACATCGGCCTCCGAGCGCTCGAAATGCAAAGATTTATAGTCGCCCAACTCAACCTCGGGCAGAATCGGCACTTTGAGGGAGAAATGATAGGGCTGGCCCATCTCCATAATTGGCGCGTCCACATCGGGCTGCGTGAGGGGAACAATATCATGCTCTTTGAGAGCATCGCGGTACGTCTCATTCATCAGGTCGTCGAGACCTTCTTGATAAATGTACTCTTTACCAAGCTTGCGCTCCACCAGGGAACGCGGGGCCTTTCCACGCCGGAAGCCCTGAATATCTACCTTCTGAACCAGCTTACGATACGCCTTATCGGAAGCCTTTTCCAGCTCCTCCCAGGAGAAATCTACATTAACAACTGCCTCACTGCTGGGCAGCGTTTCAACCGAAACCTTCACATGTCCTCCAACAAATTGTGTGATGTTTGCTCTCTCGTTCAGGGCGTTGTTACGAGGCGCGGCCCTGCGCAGTCCATAGAAATATGGTAAAGTGAATGGTAGCGATACCAGGAAGTATAACGCGATAATCCGCCACCTCACTAACCAACAAAAAACAACAGGCGAATATTTCCGCCAGCGTGAATGGGCGGTGAGAGACTCGAACTCTCACGACTTTCGTCAACAGATCCTAAGTCTGCCCTGTCTACCAGTTTCAGCAACCGCCCAACGTTGTAACTGCACCTTGTAGGTGGTAACTCGTTACCATTGCAAGTTGTCTCCAGTTTCAGCAACCGCGAAAACGCGCAACCGGAGGCAAAGAACCCTCATCCCAGGATGATACATCACGCTACTGACCACTGTCAAGCCATTTTTCCCGTAACGCCGTTTGGGCTATGCTCGGCCACCTGCCTGTTTATCCTGCTTAAAGCTTCTCCTCCTCCACTCTAGCTCTATCTAGCGCACTCTGGCCTATTTCTCCCATCTTCAACACAAAAACCCAACCAAATCTTAACCAGACCTTAACCGGTTGCCACTTCCATTTATAGATATAAATTCTTCATAATTAGAAGAGATATTTCCATGATGCCGTCGAAGAAGATCAGGCCTGGAGAAAAGCTGTGATGCGGGTGCCATTTTTGTCTCGCTCTATCTAAATTATGCTCTTTCTACATCTCTCTCCGCCTGGTGGATCGCTTGTACGCACGCAGGCAAGCCGCACAACGGTCCATATCTGTCCGTTTTCCGTGTCTCGTAAGGCTCTCTGTTTAGCTCTGCCGGGGCTTCTCCCTCGCGCATAGATGAGATAGCAGGGCCAACAGGACAGGAGAAGGCAACATTTCGCGCGGCTCATGGAGAAGAGCCACACTCAATTTGTCGTCTACACAATTTGAAAGGCATTTTTCTTTACGATGAAGAAAACCAGTTTGAAAAATCGCTTGCTCACAGGAGCTACCGGAACGGCGCTGATGCTCAGTATGGCAGTCGGCGCGGCCATGACCGGTGGCGGCATGGCCTCAGCCTCGTCGCTCAGCTCCAACTCTTCTCATACCATGTCGGTACACCCGGTCTATCAATACGTGGGCAAAAGCACCGGCGATGGCGCGATCTTTGGCTGCCAGTCGTCCACTGCCGCGGTCAGTTGCTACAGCCCGCAGGCCCTGTTGAACGCCTATGATATCCAGCGCGTTCAGGATAAGGGTATCACCGGCAAGGGCCAGACGATCGTGATTATCGACGCCTTCGGTGATCCCACGATCCAACAAGACCTGGATGTTTTCGACACCACCTTTGGTCTTCCCGCAACAACGGTGAATGTGATTAACCCGTTTGGCGCTGTCTTTGATCCTACCAGTGCCGATGATGTAGGCTGGAGCGGTGAAGAAGCGCTCGATGTTGAATCATCGCACGCGGTTGCTCCTGGGGCCACGATCGATCTGCTCGTCTCCAAAAGCGACCAGGACCAGGATCTTGAGAACGTGCTGGAGTATGCAGTCAACCATCACCTCGGTAATGTAATCTCGCAGAGCTACGGCGAAGCGGAGACGTGCGTTGAGCCGAGCATCCTGAAAGCCCAGCATCGCACGTTCGAGAAGGCCGCACGCGAAGGTATTTCCGTCTTCGCCTCCTCCGGAGATGACGGCGCGGCGCAGCTGACTTGCGATGGCAACTCCTACTTCCGAGTGGCCTCTTCGCCCGCCAGCGATCCGTACGTGACCTCGGTTGGCGCGACCTACCTGAACGCCAGCCAGCCCGATGGCGCGTATATCAGCGAGAGCGCCTGGAATGACGAATTCGGTTCGACCGGCGGCGGCTACAGCACCATCTACCATCGCCCGTTCTACCAGAATGGTTATGTCCATAACAGCGGTCGCGGTGTGCCGGATGTGTCCTATAGCGGCGACGTCAACGGCGGTCTGCTGATCGCCTGGAGCGGCGGCGACCCGGCCAATGTTGGCGACATCTACATCTTCGGTGGCACCAGCGCCGGTTCACCTCAGTGGGCCGCGATGACCTCCCTGGTCGTCAGCGTCTTTGGTCCTCAGGGCAACATCAACCCGCTGCTCTACCTGTTCGTTGATCACTTCAACAAGTCTGCTTTCCACGATATCACCAGCGGCAACAACAGCGTGGTTGAGACCGATGCCAACGGCAACCCGGTGACCGTCGATGGTTACAACACCACACGTGGATGGGATGCTGTGACCGGTCTGGGCACCCTTGACCTGGGCAACGCGATCTTTGGCTCGCAGAGCAGCTGCTGGCATTCACACGCGGGCCAGGCGACCAACTACTAAGCACACGCATGGACGCACCCGTTGTGCTTGCCTGTAACAACTGTCAGCGTCCAGACATCTAGAGAAGAGCCATTCTGCCCCGGCAGAGTGGCTCTTCTCTTTTGTTTGTGTCGGGACTTTACGTGAATGGTAGAATAGAGCTATATCGACAACCATAGGCTTTGCTGGCCCCTGTCTTAGAGCCAGTCGAGCATTTCAGGATCGTTCGGCTATGCAGTATAATCTCACGCCCTCTACGACTACCTCCGAGCTAGTAAAGCCGGAGGTCTATATCAACCGCGAGCTGAGTTGGATTGAATTTAATCGCCGCGTTTTCAACGAGGCTCGCGATACGCGCCATCCGCTTTTGGAGCGGGCCAAATTTCTCTCCATTTTTGACACCAATCTTGATGAGTTTATTATGATTCGCCTGGCCGGCTTGATCGATCAGGCGGTGGCACATGTGACAACGCTCAGCCCCGATGGTCAGACCGGCGAACAACAGTTGGAGAATGTGCGCAAAAAGCTGCACCCGCTGATTCAGGAGACACGCCATTTCTGGCGGCACGAACTGCTCCCCCTGCTGGCTGCCGAGCATATCCACATTCTGGATTATGAACAGCTCGATAGTATGCAGCGCATCGCCATGCAAACCTACTTTGAGCACGAGATTTTTCCGGTCCTGACTCCCCTGGCCGTCGATCCTGGCCATCCTTTTCCCCACATCTCTAATCGCAGTCTGAATCTCGCGGTGATGATTACCGATCCGTTGCAGGGCGAGCGCCCGGCACGTGTGAAAGTGCCACCCTCGCTGCCGCGCCTGATCCCGGTCCCTCAACCGGACGGGCAGGGAACCAAGAAGACATTTGTCTGGATCGAGCAGGTGATCGCGGCCCATCTGAATCTGCTTTTTCCGGGCTTCGATGTCTGGGAATCGTACCCGTTCCGCGTCTTGCGCGACGCCGATATCGAGATCCGCGAGGACGATTCCTCGGATTTGCTGGAGACGATTGAGCAAGGGCTGCGCGAACGTCGTTTTGGCTCGGTCGTGGACCTGGCAGTGAATCCTTCGATGCCGCAACGTATCCGCGATCTGCTGATCGAACACCTGGAGCTGACTCCCGACGATTTGACGGTGATTGATGGCCCGCTGGGCATCGGCGACCTGATGGAACTGCATAAAGTTGAACGCCCCGACCTGAAATATCCAGGTTTTACGCCCGTCACTCCTCCCGAATTGCGCAAGGGCCAGGATCTTTTTCAAGCCATTCGCCAGCACGATCAGCTCCTTCACCATCCCTACGAAAGCTTTGATGTCGTGGTTGAGTTCTTGCGGTGCGCGGCGCGCGATCCTCAGGTGCTGGCCATCAAACAGACCCTCTACCGCGTTGGCACCAATTCGCCGATCGTTGGTCTTTTGCAGGAGGCGGTGGAGAACGGCAAACAGGTCGCGGTGCTGGTTGAGCTAAAAGCGCGCTTCGACGAAGAGAACAATATTGAATGGGCCAGGGCTTTAGAGCGCGCGGGCGTTCACGTGGTCTATGGGTTGATCGGCTTGAAAACACATGCCAAGCTGGCGCTGGTGGTACGTCGCGAGGCCGACGGACTGCATCGCTACGTGCACTATGGGACAGGCAATTATAACGCGACTACCGCGCGCATCTACGAAGACCTGGGCCTGTTCACCTGTCGCCCGGAAATGTGCGCTGACACCTCGGCCCTCTTTAACCTGCTGACCGGCTATTCACGCCAGAGCACGTACCGCAAGCTGCTGGTCGCGCCGCTGGGCTTGCGCGCGGGCATGATCGAACGCATCGAACGCGAGATTGCCGTCCAGCAAAACAGCGGGAACGGGCAACTGATCTTTAAGATGAACGCGCTGGTCGATCCGAAGGTTATTGCCGCGCTCTATCGCGCCTCGCAGGCCGGGGTACAGATTGATCTGATTGTGCGCGGCATCTGCTGTTTGCGCCCCGGTGTTCCCGGCCTGAGCGAGACGATTCGTGTGCGCAGCATTCTGGGCCGTTTTCTGGAACACAGTCGCGTGTATTATTTTGGCAATGGGGGCAACGAAGAGATGTACCTGGGCAGCGCCGATATGATGCAGCGCAACCTGGATGGGCGGGTTGAAACGCTTTTCCCCATCGAAGATCCGGTCTTGCGCGCCGCCTTACGCGACAACCTGCTCAAACGCCTGCTGACCGATACGGTCAACGCGCGCGAATTGCAGGCAGATGGCAGCTATGTGCGCATTCTGCCCGATCCCGGTGAGCCGCCATTCGACGCCCAGGCCTGGTTTATCACCCATCCCCTGCTCGGTGGCGAGCCGGGCCTGACCACGCCTACGATCAGCGCCATCCCATCGAGCGCGTAATTCGTATAATTTTGCCCAAAAAGGTACCAGCCCTGCCATCGGCGGGGCTGGTACCTTTTTGGGCAAAATTTGCTGGAAAAACCTACATCATCCCACCCATGCCCATGCCACCCATACCAGCGCCAGGCATACCGGCGGCACCGGCGGCCTCTTCCTCAGGGGAGTCGGTAATCAGGGTGTCGGTGGTCAGGAACATGCTGGCGATGCTGGCGGCGTTCTGCAAGGCGGAGCGCGTGACCTTCACCGGGTCGATGATGCCCGC
>Ga0068857_100000955_pt1 | contig 22064 bp, 15 predicted proteins | sample KBSCornC72_FD_66591 | JGI IMG/M metagenome (GOLD analysis project Ga0068857, IMG submission 66591) | Corn rhizosphere microbial communities from Kellogg Biological Station, Michigan, USA - KBS Corn C7-2 | ecosystem: Host-associated > Plants > Roots > Rhizosphere > Soil ...
GGCCGCCATTAATCCGAAACTCGCCGGAGCGAAGTCTGCGTTCCAAAGCAATGCCGACCATGGGACCAGCGGCGGCTCCTGCGGCACTGGAGATACGTCCCAACGCGACGAGTTGCTTGCGAAATTGCAAGAGGCCAAGCGCGGCTCCCAATAGCCAGCTTTTGGCCAGATTTTTTGAGTCCCAAACTATGAGCAAAACTCTATTTCTTTCTCCTCCATCCTTCGACGGCTTCGACGGCGGCGCGGGTTCCCGTTATCAGGCTCGTCGCGAAGTCACCAGCTTTTGGTACCCAACCTGGCTCGCCCAACCCGCCGCTCTGGTACCCAACGCGAAGTTGATGGACTGTCCTCCGCAGGACATCCAAATCAAACAATGTCTCGAAGAGGCTAAGGGCTACGATCATGTCATTATTCACACTTCCACGCCTTCGTTGAAGAACGATTGCAAAGTCGCCGAGGCGATTAAGCAAAACCGGCCTGAAACCAAAATAGGTTTCGTCGGAGCGCACGCTGCCGTTTTGCCGACTGAGACGTTGAAAGCTTCCTGGGCCATTGATTGGGTGGGCCGCAAGGAATTCGATTTCACTTGTAAAGAAGTCGCCGAAGGCCGCCCTCTCGAAACAGTCTCCGGCCTTTCCTATCGCGATAAAGAAAACAAAATTAAGCACAATCCCGAGCGTGAGTTGATTACCAACATGGACGTGCTTCCATGGGTGGCCGATATCTACAAACGCGATCTTCAAATCGAAAAGTATTTCATTGGTTATTTGCTGCATCCTTACGTCAGTCTATACACTGGGCGTGGTTGTCCCGCCCAATGCACATTCTGCCTTTGGCCGCAAACCATCGGCGGACACAAATACCGTGTTCGTTCGCCGCAAAATGTCGCCGACGAAATGGCTTATATGAAAAAGCTCTTTCCGCAGGTGCGCGAATTTTTCTTTGATGACGATACGTTCACCGCGAATCTCCCTCGCGCCCGCGAAATCGCTAAGAAACTGGCGCCACTTGGTTTGACGTGGAGCTGCAACAGTCGCGCGAACCTCGATTACGACACGATCAAATCATTCAAGGACTCCGGCCTGCGCCTGTTCCTCGTTGGCTACGAAAGCGGCAACGAAGATATTCTCACACGCATTAAGAAAGGCGTCACCATGGACGAAATGCGACGCTTCACCAAAGCCTGTCACCAGGCTGGCGTCGTTATTCACGGCACGTTCATTCTTGGCCTGCCGGTCGAGACTCAACAGTCCATCGAAAACACGATTCGCTTCGCACAGGAACTCGACGTCTTCAGCATTCAGGTTTCTTTGGCTGCGCCTTATCCCGGAACTGAGCTGTTTGAGATGGCCCGCCAAAACGGCTGGTTCACGAAAAAAGACAAAACCGACCTCGTCGAAAATGACGGGTTCCAACAAAGCGCCCTCGAATATCCCGGCCTCAGCAAAGAAGAGATATTCGAAGCTGTGGACCGCTTCTATCGCGCCTATTACCTGCGCCCCAAACCCATTCTTCGCATCATCAAAACGATGCTTGAAGATAAAGATGTCTTTGTCCGCCGTTGCCGCGAAGGTTACGAATTTTTCAAGAGCCTCCGTCAACGCAAAGTAGATCTCGAAGCTTCGAAAAGCGCGACTCTGGCGCCAGCCGCAGCCTAGTCAGGTTGGGCGCGGTGTCCTCACCGGCGCCGAGCGCCTATGCTTGCGGCAACCGCATGGTGAAGATTGTTCCTTTGCCGACTTCGCTGGCAACTTCGATCGTGCCCCCGTGTGCATCAATAATCGCCTTTGAAATCGACAACCCAAGGCCTGTCCGACCGGCCGTCCTCGATTTCTCCACCCGATAAAACCGCTTAAAAATGTGCGGTAAATCACCCGGCGGAATGCCTTGACCAGTATCCGCAACCGTAATAATCGCTGAACCATTTCTAGCTTCGCCAGTGACTCGGACTTCTCCATTCTCGCGGTTGTAATTAACAGCATTCGTCAACAAGTTCGTAATCACCTGCCCAATCCTTTCTGCGTCTCCCGTACAATTCAACGGCATAACCGCGCAATGAATATTCACCTTGCGCCCGTCGGCTAGCGGTTGCACGAGCTTAACGCAATCGGCCGCAGTATGCGCTAGATCGATTCGCTCCCGTTTCATTTGCTCTTGCCCGCCATCAAGCCGCGCCAATTCAAGCAATGATTCAATCAGTCGGCGCATTCGTTGCGCTGCGCGTTGGCAGGATTCAACGGTTTCGCGGTATTCGGCTGCAGTCCGCTCGCGATTCAATGCGGTTTGAGACTGAGTCAAAACGACAGACACTGGCGTTCGTAATTCGTGAGCGGCATCGGCGGTGAATTGCTTTTGTTCTTCCAGTGCTGCACCAAGGCGATCAAAAGTAGAATTGAGCACCGTGCCAAGCCGGCCCAATTCATTCGAAGTATCCTGGAGATCGATGCGCTGAGAAAGATCACCAGCAGCAATTTTTACTGCGGCAGCGCTGATATCGTCAATTGGACGAATCGCGCGACCCGCAAGCCACCAACCCCCGGCCATACTCACCAGCAGAATCAACCCGCCGGCTCCACTCAAGGTTAACGCTGTTCTACGCAACTCATCCAATTCGGAAGTGATCAACCGACCGGCCAGGAGAACCTCTCCAGGTGGCGTGACCTGGTAAGCTTCCCGAAACTCGCCGCGAAGCCTGGGTGGAATGGGGCCATTCGTAAGAGGTTTGGTCGGAATAGGCATATTGGCCGGTGCGTTTGTGGAATGTCCGAGTATCGTTCCGTCCCGGGACCACACAACATAGTAGAAGCCATTAGTCTCCGTATCATCGAACAATCCGGCCTGACGCGGCAGAAGATGAAACTCGCGAGGCGGATGTGACGCAGGATCGGGACGCTCCTCGGGCGATAGCATCGGAGGTCCATCGTCGATCTGTGCCTCAGGACCAAATCGGTCGCGCGGTGGTCTGTGTGGAGGAAGTCCCCGCTCACGTGGGGGCGGCCCATTGGCCCGAAGAGCATTGCCGAGTTCGTTTACACGACGGCGCAATTCTTCGTCCGTGCGGCGGAATTGCTTGCCGCGTTGGAGTTCATACGCAGTAATTCCGAATCCGGCGAGCACTCCCAGTAGGAGCAAGCCATACCAGATTTGCAATCGCCAGCGAATGGAGTTGAAGATCATGTACAGCCTTCGATGCAATAGCCATGACCGCGTCGGGTGACGATAAATTCGTGCCCCAGCTTCTTGCGAACATTCGAGACATGAACGTCGAGCAGATTCGAAAGCGTGCTATCGTTTTCGTCGAAGAGGTGTTCGTAGAGCGCCGTGCGGGTAATCACTTCGCCGCGGTGCAACGCGAGGTATTCGACGAGCGCGTATTCCCGAGCGGTGAGAGCAACAGATTCGCCTGCACGGCTGATGCTTCGGGCGGCTGTATCAATAATGATATCGCCGATTTCAATGGCGGCGCGAGTCTGATTGGAAGTGCGTCGAATGAGCGCTCGGAGCCGCGCCAATAACTCGGCAAGATCGAAGGGCTTGACGACATAGTCATCTGCACCAGTATCTAATCCCCGGACCCGGTCCCGGGATTGGTCGCGCGCCGTCAACATCAAAACCGGCGTTTTCTTTGTTTTGCGGATGCGGCGCAAAACTTCCCAACCGTCCAGCTTTGGAAGCATGATGTCGAGGACGACTGCGTCGTATTCCCAGCTTTCGGCTTTGAAAAGTCCGTCCTCGCCATCAGTAGCCGTATCGATCGCATATCCCTCTTCGCGCAAGGCTTGCGCGAGGGCGCGGAGGAGATCGGGTTCGTCTTCGATAATCAAGATTCGCATCGTAAGCTAATCCCGAAAGTATTCGGGTGGAGGTGAGTGTGCCATAGGTTGCGACGAGAAACAGGTGGTTTCTGCCGCGACTCACTCCGGGAAATTACGATGGCCAACCTTAAGAGAAGATTAAGGCGAGGGGCGAAAAGGCTGTTTTGGCGATTTTGTGAAGGGATCCACCCTGTAGGTTTGACACTTCCGATCTCAAAGTACCCTCGAGGACGGCCAAAACCGCCTCGAAGGACAATGCTTTTGCCAATAAATTAAGCCGTCGCCATTTCCGGCTGCCCCTTTGCCATTTTGGCAAAGAAGGCCTTGGCATTTTCGGCGATTTGCTCTTTCGTGAGGTCCTGTTTGTGCGTTGCGAAAGACCATTGATGGCCGAAGGCATCTTCAACCTGACCGAAGCGGTCGCCCCAGAACTGATCCGAGACGGGCATCTTCACTGTACATCCGGCCTTCACCGCGCGATCGAACGCGGCGTCTGCATTCTCGACGTAAAGATAAAGCGCGACGCTGGTGCCGCCGCGGCTCTTAGGTGAAAGACATTCTGGCGGATGTTCGCTTCCCAACATGATAATTGAGTCGCCGATTTTGAGTTCGGCATGCATGACGGACTTGCCGTCAGGCCCCATAAACCTGCCCTTTTCCTCCGCGCCGAGGGCTTTTTTGTAAAACTCGATGGCGTTGGCGCCATCGGACACAATAAGATGCGGAGTGATTGTATGGAATCCGTCTGGAATCGCTTTTGGCATAATTTTTCCTTTCGTTGAACGAACGAAAGAACTTCACCCGATCAGCAAAAACTTCCAGTGAAATTTCTGAAAATTTTTCGGAGGATGAGCGAACCTTATGAAAACAATTGCTGTGTTTCCATTGCCACTCGCGGTAACAGTTCCGATGAGAACAAGTTACAAAGGAGAAAAGCTGTCAACGTTGGTCCTCACGCCTAAGGCTCGCGACGGTGACCATTGCGGCGACCAGCAAGATGGAAGATAAAAGAAATGGCGAGCCAGAAAGGTGCCAACCACGAAGCGAACCGATGAAGGTGGCAAATGTCATTGTGAACAGGCCGGGTCCGAACATCCCAGAAATGCCGCGCAGACTGCTGATGGCGCCTTGCAGTTGACCTTGTTCGGAAGGGCTGACCCGCCGGCACATAATGCCTTGGGCGGCGGGACCGGAAATTCCCCAAATGGACATCAGCGGAATACCGAGCCAGAAAATCCATCCGTCGGTTGCAAAACCATAAATGGCGAAGCCGATTGCTCCAAACAGAAGGCCAACGAAGAGCGCCATCCGCTCTCCAAAGTGACCAACAATTCGTCCAACGAGAGCCCCTTGAACAACACCGTAGCAGATGCCAACCGTTGCAAGCGCAAGACCGATCGTTCGTGAAGTCCAGCCATAACGATAATCGGCATAAAGAACAAACGTGCTCGGGAGGGAGTCGTGCGCCAGCGCCGAAAGAAAGGTCACGCCAGCCAGGCCAAACAATTCGTGGTGGGAGCGCAAAAGTTTCAATGAGCCGACCGGATTTGCACGCGCCCAGGAAAACGGAGCACGTTTTTCGCGGCCCAACGATTCGGGAAGCACGAACAGCCCATACATCGCGTTGATGAGGCTCAGCGCTGCGGCAACCCAAAATGGCAGACGCGGGCTGATATGGCCAAGTAATCCGCCAACGGCCGGTCCAACAATGAATCCCAGCCCAAAAGCCGCACCCAACATTCCAAATGCTTTGGCGCGTTTTTCTTCCGGTGTAACATCGGCGATATACGCACTAGCCGCTGGAACGCTGGCGGCGGTGATGCCGGAGATGACCCGGCCGACGAATAACCAACTTAATGTGGGAGCAAGGGCCATAAGAATGTAATCGAGGCCAAGTCCAAAATTGGAGAGCAGGACAATGGGCCTTCGGCCAAAGCGGTCGGACATTGTTCCCAGCACAGGCGCGAAAACAAATTGCATCAGCGCCCAAACGGTTCCGAATACACCGTACATTCGGGCTGCCTTCGCCGTGTTGCCACCGAGAAAACTTTCAACGAGTTTGGGCAGTACGGGAACGATCATTCCGACCGCGAGCATGTCGAGGACAATCGTGATAAAAATAAACGCCAACGCAGCGCGACGCGCCGGTTTGGTTGAAGACTCACTCGCGAAAGTCACGCGAGGAATGAATCAGTCACCGGGTTTGGTTGCAAGCTTTGGAGACCGGGGGAGCTCCTGCTGAGCTTTGCCAACGGGACTGCTGGCGAAGGGACTTCTCGGGTCAGGAGTAGGAGTGGTTGCTTTGTCGGTATCGGCATGCCTGCGGGATCCCATTTCCGACGAGACTTTCTTCAAGTGCCATTCCTTGGCAAGTTCATCGAGGAAAACAACCAGCATGCTTTGCAGGTTGCGTTTTTCCCGTTGAAGAAAGAATACGAGCAAAGGCAAGGTCAAGAGAAGGAACCACAGCGTTGGGATTCTTGTACGAACCAACCCAAGAACCAGGAATTCAAATCCGCACAGCGCCCAAAATACAACTTTGGCCTGCAGCGACCATTGTGCGCGAAGCCGGCATCGAAGCATTTGTTTGCCGATGGCGTGTTCTTCCGTGACGGTTGTGATTTGGACATTACACCAGCGACTGCCATAGACTTCGACGTCATAGGGGCTCCATCCAATATCGGATTTGTTTGGCCAGCCCTGATGATCAAGCTGGTGAATCATGTCCGCAACGAACGTAAGCCGATCGATTGGTGGTTCGGCCCAATATTGAACCTGCCGGAGTGAAGAATCGCTGTGGCGCAGCGCAAGAGAATCGAGGGTCTGTTGCGCCGCAAGCGGAGTGCGGCGCAAGCCCAGTCGTCCCTGATAGCGCGCCAGGCCGCGAACAATGGGTTGCAGAAAGAACAGTATGGCAACCAGCGGACGCGACCAGCCACAAATTTTTTTCTTCGGCAAATCTGCCTGAAGACCGGCGGCGATGCAGACACCGATTGAAATCAGCATGCTGGTTACCGCCAGTGGTAAAAGCTGGTGAAATGTTACGGTAAGAATCCAAAGTGGCAAAGTCACGAGCACGTGATATTCAAGCGTCGTGCATAGCATCAGCGTTACCGGCGGCTCGGAATGATAGAGAAATTGGAACCCTGCGCTGCCGAAAAAGCCGCGATAAATAATCGGCGGACGAATCAAAACGCCGAACTTGGATGCGCTGTAGATACGCCCCGTCCACATGCTGCCGCCAAGTGAATTGAAATATTCGGGATGTTTGCGCACTAGCAACGCCTCGGCTTCGCCATAACCGTGCTGTTGTTTCAGATAGTCCCGGATGGTGGAGCGGCGGTAATGCCAGACAAAAGCGGCGGGACTGAAGCCGATTTTGTGACCGGCTTGCTGCAGCCGCCAACAGATATCAACGTCATCGCCCGCTTTGCGAAAGATAGGATCAAATCCACCAATCTCTGCGAGCACCCACTTGAAAATCGCCATGTTGCAACCCGGGATGTGTTCGGCCTCAGAATCGGTTAACATGACGTGAGCAGGGCCGCCCGGAGATGCCATCACCGCGGCGGCAGTCAAGGAATCCTCAGGCGGAAGGAGGTTCGGACCACCCACCGCCACGAAGTCGCCGTTCAAAAGATCGGCGACCAGATAATAAAGCCAATCTTCATCGGCGCGGCAATCGGAGTCAGTGAAAGCGATAATCTCACCAGTCGCGGCGGCAATTCCGGTGTTGCGGGCGACGGAAAGGCCAAGATTTTGTTCATGGTGAAAGTAACGGACCTTTGGGTTTGCCAGAGCGATTTGGCGGGTAGAATCGGTTGAGCCGTCATCGACAAGAATGATTTCGTAGTCGCGATAGTTGAGTTTTTGTAGCGACTCGAGGCAGGCTTTCAAAGTACGGTCGCCGTTGTAACTGGGAACAACAACCGAAACTTTTGGCGTGCGCGGAAGTGAAAAACGCGGCGCGGTCGCAAGTGCGGTCTGCACAGCTCGGAAAGACTCCTTGCGTTGACGCGAGGCAGTAGTCAATCCCATCTGCCAATCTTCAATCTGACGACCATCTTTCCACCAATCATCCGTAAAACTGTAAACAATGGCACCAGCCAGGCCGCCGCGGAAGGCGTCTTCGATTTGCCATTTCAGAATTTCACATTTGCGAGCTTCACCCTCGCGCAAGGAATCGATGCCGAACTCACCAAGAACCAGCGGCCTGGAGTTGGACAACATCTGGAGGCGTTCGAGATACTTTTCGAATGGTTGCCGCTCGTGCAGATAAACATTGAAACAAACGAAATCCACCCTGCGCGGGCGAAGAAATTCCGTTGGTGGAAAATTTGTAAACGTACAGAGACAGTCAGGGTCCGCTCGTTTCGCTACGGCAATCAATTCATCGATAAAGCTTGCGATCTCCTTTGCTCCGCTCCAGCGCACGATATCGGAAGGGATTTCATTGGCGACGCTGAAGGCGAAAACCGCTGGATGGCGTGCGCATGCTTCTACCGCGCGGCGAACCGCATCACGAGCCTGAACGCGGTAATCGGTTGAATCGAGGAAGCAAAGATGCCGGTTCCACGGAATATCGATTAAGACCTTAAGATGGTGGTCATTGGCGAGATCCAGGAACCATTTTGCCGGCACCTGGTAAATGCGAATGACATTGGCGCCGAGTTCCTTGATTTGCTCGAAATCGGCCGCCGTTTGTTCGGGAGACGCAAACAATTGGCCAGCGGCATTGGGAGCGAATGGTCCATAGGAAACGCCTTTGACGTAAAATTTCTTTTCGCCAAGCCGGAAAAATTTGCCATCCACGGTCACCCGTGAAACGGAGGGAGCCGTTTGTACCATTCGAGATTTAGACGATGCAGTTCAAAACTTTAGTCATCCGTGATATTAAGGCTAGGGTGGTTCGTCTGAAGTGTAAAGTCCGCTGACCTCATTCGCTATAAATTCAGCGAACACAGCGGGATTCGCCTGACTCAGACCTTCACATTCTCTTAAGGTGGAATCGCGTAAAGTGCTGGGATGATTGAGATCGGAAACACGCGATTGAAATTCAAACAACAAAGAGACAGAAAAAACATGAAGACCATAACAAAGGCAACATTAGGACTGTTAGCGTTGGGTATCTCTGGTTGGATGCTCACAGCCCAGGATTCGGGAACTGGAACTCCAAACGAACAAATGCCACCAACGAATGAAGGTTCCGGCGGTTCGGGTCCGCGACATCATCGGCCACCACCGCCGCCGTTAATTGCTGCGCTGGATGCCAACCACGATGGCGTCATCGATGAAACCGAAATTGCTAACGCGAGCGCCGCGCTCAAGACGCTCGACAAAAACGGCGATGGGAAATTGACGATCGATGAATTAAGGCCACCCCGTCCACCGCGTGGTGAAGGTCGTGAATTTCCACCAGGACCACCGCCCGGCGGGCCTGAGGAAGAGCAAGCACTCCCAGCCAATCGTTAAGGTGGCACCAATCTTCGAGCCATTACAAGGGACTGCTGCAAAGGGGCGGGTGGTGGTTGTGGTCACCCGCCCTTCAGAATCTACTTGGGCGCGGGAACGACGTTTGTAGCTGCAGGCAAGTTATTGGACTCGGGGGAAGGAGAGATGATAGCCGGAGTACTGGTGTTAATCGTCGGTGTCGCGGTTGTCGATGTGAGACTTCCCGGTGTGCCCTGAGGCAAAGGAGTCGCTGGCGTTGTTGCCGGCGGCACCGCTGAAGGTGCGGGTTGCCGAGTTTTTCCAAGCGATTCCTGAAATGCGCTGGTATTCCGGTTATGATAGGCGCTTTGCATCAATGACAGGATGATGGCCAGAATGAAGAACCCTGTTGCAGCGTACTTCGTTATCTTTGTCAGCATCGTTCCCGAGCCCGCTCCGAATAAGGCATCCGCTCCTCCCGCGCCGAAAGCTAAAACCCCGCCCGCCTCTTTTTTGGGGAGTTGGATGAGAACGAGCAATACCAGGATGACGCTGTCCAGGATCAACGCCAGAGTCAAAAGTACAATGAGAAAAACCATAAATTCTTTCTTAAATCGAGTTCTTAATTATATCAGCAAAACTGCGGGCTTCAAGCGAAGCTCCACCAACGAGCGCGCCATCTACATCGGGTTGGCTCATCAATTCACGGGAATTGGCCGGTTTCACGCTGCCGCCATATTGGATGCGAACCCGGCGTGAGGCAGTTTCATCATATATTGTCGTCAACAAACGTCGAATAAACGCATGCGCCTCCTGAGCCTGGGCGGTCGTCGCTGTTTTACCCGTTCCTATAGCCCAAACGGGTTCGTAAGCGATAACAGTTTCTACAATTTGATCCTTTGTGATACCAGCCAGGCTACCGCGAATTTGTGTTTCAAGTACCTGCTCAGTCCGATTGGCTTCTCGTTCGGCCAAAGTTTCTCCAACACAAACAATTGGCTTAAGCGACGCTGCATGAACCGCCAGCGCCTTTTTCGAAATTAACTCATCGGATTCCTTTTGGTATTGCCGTCGTTCGGAATGTCCAAGGATGACATATCGAACTGAGAACTCTTTTAGCATGACGGCAGCTATTTCCCCGGTATAGGCGCCGACGTTGTGTTCGCTCATGTTTTGAGCGCCAAGGCGCAGATTCGAATCGAGCACGGCTTTGGAGACCTCGCTTAGCGCGGTGAAGGGCGGGCAAACTACCATGTCCACTTCTTTGATGTTCGCCAGCTCGATTTTGAGGTCACCCACGAGATCGAGAGCCTCGGCAACGGTTTTATTCATCTTCCAATTGCCGGCGATAATCAGTTTGCGGGCTTTGTTCATAAGGAAATCAACGCAAAGGCGCAAAGATGCAATGACGCAAAGGATTTTTCATGGCTAAAGACCGTTGACTACTCGGTGAATTCCGTCTTTTACGTAACGTTCACCGAAATTGATAACAAGGCCCAGCTTCAGTTTAGTGAGGCGCAGGTACGTAAGCATTTGGGCTTCGAAAACCTTATTCCATTCGGTCACGGCTTTGTTATCCACAAGAACAAAGTCGTTGATTTTCAAATCAAGGCGTGAAGGGGATGCCAGTTGTTTGCCTTTGTAAAAAATCGGAACCCATAGCTGGCGCTCGACTTTCATTCCCCTCCTTTGCAATTCTTCGACCATACTTTCTTCATAGACGCTCTCAATTAGCCCCGGTCCCCCCAATTCCCGATCCACCTCAATAGCGCTCTCTACGATCACCTTGCTGATTTCATTTTCGTTCACGGGGCTTTTATCTTCTCTTTGCGTCTTTGTTTCTTTGCGCCTTTGCGTTAAATTCATTTGTCCGATAAGGCAGCGACACCGGGCAGGACCTGTCCCTCAAGAAACTCGAGGCTTGCACCGCCGCCCGTGCTCATGAATGTGACTTTGTCGCCGAGTTTGGCTTTATTCAAAGCCTTCACGCTATCGCCGCCGCCAATGATGCTTTTTGCGCCATTCTTTTGGGTTACTTTGGCAACCGCGCCGGCGACTGCGTTTGTTCCTTCGGCAAAGCGCTTGTCTTCGAACAATCCCATCGGTCCGTTCCAAAGAATCGTCTTCGCTTTGGCAACCTCTTCGGAATAGACCTTCACAGTCTGAGGGCCGATATCAAGGCCAGCCGCGTCATCCGGGCAATCGAGGCCGGTGTTCACTCGAACGTTTTGGTAATCGATGACCGGTTTGCCCTTTTTATCCAGCTTGTCCGTCTTGACGGGCACAGCGACGACATCGTCCACCGGCAATAAAAACTTCACTCCGCGCTCTTTGGCCTTGCTGAGAGCAGAGGTTGCAGTATTGGTTTTGGCAGCTTCGACGAGGGATTTGCCAGTCTTGTGACCTTGTGCGAGACGGAACGTGTAAGCCATCGCGCCGCCAATGAGAATCGTATTCGCTTTTTCGAGCAAACGGTCGATGACCTGAATCTTGTCTGAAACCTTCGCGCCTCCGAGAATAACAACGAACGGCCTGGCTGGCTTTTCGAGTTCATCGCCCAGGAATTTCAGTTCGCGTTCCATCAAGAGCCCGGCTGCACATTGACCGCCTCGTTTTGCTACGGCTCGCGCTACTCCTTCAGTCGAAGCATGAGCGCGATGGGCAGCCCCGAACGCGTCGTTTACATAGACTTCGGCCACCTTCGCAAGCTTTTCGGCGAATGCGGGGTCGTTGGCCTCTTCTTCGTTGTAATAGCGCACGTTTTCAAGCAACAAAATGTCGCCGGGTTGCATCACTCCGACTGTTTTTTCAACTTTATCGCCGATGCAATCATCGACAAACGCGACATTGCGCCCGAGTAGATCGGCGAGCTTAATTGCGACCGGACGCAATGACATCGAGGATTCACGCTTGCCCTTGGGTCGTCCGAGGTGGGCGGCGAGAATCAATTTGCCGCCTTGCTCGATCAGGAACTTGAGAGTCGGAATCGTTTCGACGATTCGGGTGGCATCGGTAATGGCCATTTGGCCGTCTTTTTCCTCCAGGGGAACGTTGTAGTCCACCCGGACAAAGACGCGTTTGCCACGGACATCTAAATCCCGAACCGTTAACTTTGCCATAGAGATGCGTTTCCCCGATAAACAAGGGGGCCAGAGGATAGCGAACGGACGTTTTGAGTCAATGCTGGAACGGGCGCAACCAAGGAACCTCCTAGTGGCAAGGCAAAATCGACTAGCGTAAAAAGTAATCATGACGTTCCACGCACGTGAATACAGCGGGCTGGCGAGACCGAACTTTGTTTCGGCGATTTCCAGCGAACTTCCAATGTCCACGGGCGGCTTCAGCGTGATGCGCGCCCTCTACCGAAGTGTTTCCGGACATCACGGCCGAAACACACGCGGGGGAGTTGGAGAACCTGCGGCAACCAACAACCCGCCCTCGAAAGAACCAAAGTAATTAATGGCCACGGCCCTCAACTCAACCTTCGAAATCATTCTGTATCCAACCCGGGCAACTCGGAGCACAACTGAGTTTTCACGAGCCACGGTAGGCGGAGCCTTTCCTTTGCTGCATCATCCCGAGCAGAAATCTGGCAGATTTCGGCTGTCGGTTACCTGGGGAACGGATGAAGCGTTTACGATATCGAATTTGGCGAACGCCCCTGCCCAGCTGGAAACATCTGTACCAGTCGTCCTGCAAGTGACTTACTAATTATCAGTTTTGCGCTCGTATTAAGTTGCAGAACTAATCAGGCAGGTGCTGGATTCGCCTTTTGGGCGAGGTAGTTTTTGGCCGTTAAATGCCGGCCGTAATAAGTCTGAAACGCTTGGAGGAAGTCGTGCCCCTCTTTTTTGAATTCCTTGAAATTGATTTTGCGGTTCTGCTTCTTTTGGCTTTGATCGTTGTATTCAATCACAAGTTTCTCGCGCCCAAGACGCTCTTCCTTGCGACAGCGAAGGATTGCCGAAAAAAGGATCGGAGAGTCCCAATCAGAATCCCGGATTTTTTCATAATCGAGCGTGGCCTGGATTCCTTTGGCAGTCGCGAACTGAATTTCCGGGAAATATTTCATGACGTGGGCGATCTCGGCTTCGCCTTCGGGTTTGAATCGCCAGGCAAGCGTTTGTTGATGGGCTTTGTGGAACGATTCTTCGAATTCTTTCCATTGTTCCGCCTCGATCGTCGCTGCGCCTTCAATGGTTGAAAACCAGGAATCGCTCACGGGCGGAAGTGAGGTCGGCGTCCTTAGAATGGCTTGCGGATCGAGGCCAATATTTTCAATTCGGCGAGCAAGCGGTGGGTGAGAATCGAACGGATGAGGCGTATCGGCATCGGCCAATTCGGTTCCATTCACGCAAGCGGTCATAAAGTCAGGAAATCCCCTTTCGATTCTTTGAAATACATCCATGGTTTCGACGTTTTCGTCTTTATCGAAAAGGCTCAATTGAACCTTATGACGATAGCGACAGTATGCGGTAATTTTCACCAATGCCTGCGAAACATCGACCGGCGAAGTGAGTTCGGAGCCGATGCGATCAGCTCGGAATTCGCGTTCGCGGCTGAGCTTGCTGAGCGAAAGTTGGTAGAGGTTCCAAAAGAAGAACATGAAGTAAAAGATTGGGCGCGAAACACCGCCCTGGTGAAGAGCTTCGAGATAGTGAGTGTATTTTCCAAGAAGCGGTGAAATCCGGCGTGAGTAGATGGTATCTTCGCCGCTGAAGTGAGCGAGTTCGTGAGCGAGCACGGCATCGGCCTCGCTGCGAGTCAAGGCCTTGAGAAGTGAGAGGCTCGCAAAGAGGGTTCTGCCGGAATAATTCTGTTCGCCAACTTTTACGACGTGTTCGGTGACGAAGAAATTATCATCAATTCCGACAAAGATGTTGTCGGGCGAAGCGATCTTCAGTCGTTCGGCCATCTGCGAGACGCGCTGCCAAAGTAGTGGCGCGGCCTCTTTTTTCAACAGACGTCCGGAAAATTGCGTGTAGGATGGAAGTTTTCGGAAAATGGCTTTTATCAAAAATGCGGCCGCGCAAAATGCTAACAGCACTGCGGCGATGATAAGTTTCGGAAAATATTTTTCGGCCCAGAAGGCTGTCATCCAAAAGGAAAGCGCGACCGCAAGGATACCCTGGCCAAGCACTTCGATGACTGCAAACAATCGAAGTATGATCCAGCCGCTGCGAAGGCTCCAATATTGCGCGCTTTGTGAGTGGAACGAAATCGGCACGCTGATGCCGACCGCGACGAATGCGGCTACTGCCGCCAGCAAACAAATGGCGGCTACACGTTTCATCCACCGAAAAACGGCATAGCGAGTAGCAATGTTATCGAACGTTTGTTGAACTGGTTTGGCTTTTGGATTGTTTGACGCGAGAATTTTGGAGACCGGGTTTGATTGATAGAATTTGACGGCTCTCTCGCGTTGAGCTTCAGTGAGCTTGGTATCTGTTTTGATTTGTGAAATCAACGATGCCAGGATTTCCCGGTCGTAGTAGGCCTCGACGTGATTAAAAAACCAAAGGCCGAAGCTTGGAATGAGAAAGGTGATCAGCGCAGGAAGCAGGCAGGCTTTGATAAAGCCGATTTTTGTGAATTTGGGTTTCGAGGATGGCATAGCATCTGAGAATTGCGGTTCCAGGGCCGAGTGCTTCTGATTAACCTGAATTGCCCTCGGACCCTTTGACATATGATATTTGCAAGGAATTCGCCGGGCAAGACTGCATTTTCGTATCACAGCCAATTGAATCGGCAGCGGCGAAGGTAACGAACTTGGAAATCATGCAGGATTTCATCGCACACCGTTGACTTTGGTCGCGAGCCATCTCAATCTGCTGACATGAACCCGGTTGGAAGCATAACTCTCGTCGCAGCGCTCTCACTTGAATTAATCCAGACCGCCCGCGCGGATTGGCCCGAATTTCGTGGACCGTCTTGCGATGGACATGTTCAGTCGGCACAAAGGAACAAAGCGTTGGGATTGCCATTGCACTGGAGCGAGACAAATAACGTAAAGTGGAAAACAGAGATTCCATACAAGGGTTGGGCAACACCGGTGGTCATGGATGGGCAGGTCTGGCTGGCAACGGCGACGGAAGATGGGCACGATTTTTTTGCGATTTGCGTCGATGAGGAGACCGGAAAAATCCGATTCAATGAAAAGCTTTTTCACAGTGATAATCCGGAACCGCTTGGCAACGGGGCGTCGATGAATTGTTACGCGACGCCGTCGCCGGTGATCGAACCTGGCCGGGTGTATGTTCATTTCGGGAGTTTTGGAACAGCATGTTTGGATACAAAAACGGGAAAGACGCTTTGGAAACGGGATGACTTGCGCTGCCGGCATTATCGGGGCGCATCTTCGTCACCAATTCAGTTCGAGAATTTGATTATTCTGACCTTTGACGGCGCAGACTTACAGTATCACGTCGCGCTGGACAAACTCACCGGCAAAACGGTTTGGCAGACAAATCGTTCTGTTGCGTGGAACGATGAGAATGTTCCAGGACAGATGGCACGCGATGGAGATTTACGAAAAGCGCATAGCACTCCGTTAATCGTCAATGCCAACGGCAAGCCGCTCATGCTTAGCGCCGGTGCAAAAGCGGCTTATGGGTATGATCCAAAGACAGGCCACGAACTCTGGCGGGCGCAGTATCCAGATTATTCGACCGCGCCACGGCCATTGTTTGATGGTGAGATGGCGTTCTTTGTCACCGGGCTTTCGAAAAACGAAATGTGGGCTGTGAAGACAGACGGACAAGGAGATGTGACTGATTCCAAAATTGTCTGGAAACGTAAGACGCATATTGGCAAATACGCTTCACCATTGTTGGTGGATGGCCTGATCTACACCGCCGCGGATGAAAGCTTTGTTACATGCCTGGAAGCCGCTACGGGCGAAGTCGTTTGGACCGAACGTATCGGCGGCAAGTACGCAGCCTCGCCAATATATGCGGATGGTCGGCTCTATTTCTTCAGCCAGGATGGTGCGACAACGGTGCTGAAGCCCGGAAGGTCATTGGAGGTCTTGGCGACGAATAATCTCGAGGATGGGTTCATGGCATCGCCAGCGGTAGACGGCAAGGCGCTTTATCTTCGGACAAGGACGCATCTATATCGAATCGAAAGCACCGAAGCACAAAATAAAGAAACTGCGTCCTCCTTGAATTCTTCAAGTCCCAAGTTATAGTCGCGCGTATGACGAACCCTTTCCGAACGGCATTAACCTGTACAATCTGCCTTTTCATTGTCATTTCAGTTGCGATTGCTCAACAGGATTTTTCAAAGGTAGAAATCAAAGCCACAAAAGTTGCCGGCAATATTTACATGCTGGAAGGGGCCGGCGGAAACATTGGCGTCTGCGCGGGCGAGGACGGCATTGTAATTGTGGATGATCAATACGCGCCGCTGGCGAACAAAATCAAAGAGGCGTTGAAGGGCATCAGCGATAAGCCCCTGAAGTTCGTGATTAATACGCATTTTCACGGCGACCATACCGGAGGAAATTCGGAATTTGGAACTGAAGCGACGATTATCGCACACGAAAATGTTCGGAAACGGTTGCATGATGGCGGCCCTCCTCCGGGCGGAGCTAAACCCGCACCCAGGCAGGCCTTGCCGGTGATCACGTTTAATGACAAAACGAGCGTCCATGTGAATGGTGAGGAAATCCGCGCGGTTCATTTCCCGCATGGTCACACTGATGGAGATAGCGTGATTTTTTTCACACAAGCGAATGTGGTGCACATGGGCGATGATTTTGTCACTTACGGTTTTCCGTTTGTGGACGTGAAAAGCGGCGGCAGCATCAGCGGAATGATCGCCGGCGACGAAATAGTACTGAGCATGTTATCGCCGGATGCGAAAATTATTCCCGGTCATGGCCCGTTGTCCAATCGTGACGACTTGCGCAAGTTCATCGACATGTTGAAAGACACTCGCGCTCTCGTCGCGGACGGTATGAAGCAAGGCAAAACGGTCCAGCAAATGAAAGACGATCATGTGCTGGCGAAATATGAAAGTCTGGGCAAGGGATTTATCAAGACGGATGGATGGATTGATACTTTGTATAATGACATAAAGGGGAGTAAGTAATCCCGGTTGAAATTCGAAGTTCGAATTTAAAATAAGAATTCCAGAGCCGGTATTCGTGATAATATTCTTCGCAGCCTGCGGGGTACATGCCCCCTTCGCTTTGCGGACTTTATGAGACTCCGTAATGCGACCGACGAATATCCGTAATCGCCGACCGTGTTTTTAGATTTTTCCGTGTTAACATCGCCAACAGTTCATTCCACCAGATGAACTGAATTTCAATTGTATCGGGCAAATCCAGCGAAACTATCCGCTGCGGCGAAAGGCAAAGTTGTATGACATATGGAAAATTATTGGTGGAAATCCTGAGGTTGATTTCTTCAAAGCCTAAAAATATTCGGAGCAAAATTATTCTCGTAGCTGGCTGCGCAACAATTTGTGCTACAAGCGCGCAAGCGCAGACGCCGATTGTTGCAATTCACGACTCCGAATTGACGCGCGCATTGGAAACAACACCAGCCACACCGCCAACTCCAACTGGTTCGGGAACAACGGGTTTTCAATGGTGGCCGACGGATTGGCATTACTTCGTGATGCCCGAGTCGATGCAGGAAGCGTTGCGATCGGATGGCACAGCATTTACGGTGATCGGCGACTCGAATATCACTGCCGGACTGTTGCTCCCGAATGGCGCGCCAAAATATCCGATTGTGATCAGCCTGGCATCGGAAGCGATTCGCGATGATGAGATTGCGCCGCTGACCAACTACGTTGCGGCTGGCGGATTTTTGCTAATTGGTTCATCCGCGTTCACACGAACTCCGAACGGGGCGGCACGTGGAGATTTTGCATTCGCCAACGAACTCGGTCTGCACTCTGCTACGCCGGGTCTGACGAATTGGGGCTGGAATCAAACCATCACGAAAACGAGCAATCATCGGCTGCTGAATCATTTGCCGGACGGCTCGTTGACATGGCGTATGCCCTTGTATTCGGAAGAGCTTCCGCGAGGATATTCGCCTGATCATCCATATCTTGCGCCACATGACGTCTGGCGCGTGACGGCAAGCGATGCAACGATCATCGTGCAGGGAGATGGAGTCCCGTACATGGCGATCAAGCCGTTTGGCAAAGGATATTTCATTTACACAGCGGCGTTCCAGCCGTTGATCGGCCACGGCGGATTTGCTCCCGCAACGCACGCCTATCTCATTTTCAAGAAGGCCATCGAATGGGCATTTGAAAATGCGAAAGAGCCAGTCATGAAAATCAGCCCATGGCCGTTTGCTTACGATGCCGCGTTTATTGTGCGACATGATCTGGAAAATCTCGCCGACGAAATCACAGGCATCGAATCCTCCGCTCAATTCGAACGCGCTCATGGCGCCAAGGGAGACTACTATTTTTGCACCGGCACGCTGCGACAGGATATGGGGGGCAGCTATGATACGAATGCGGTCATCGCCAGTTTGCAACGAGCGGTTGTTCAATACGGCGCAACTATCGGGCCGCATAACGGCGGATTGAGGAACCCAGGTAATTCGTCCCTGGCCGAAACGGATTACGATTTTTGGCATTGGGGCCCGGACGAAGCGCTGAATACGACGCCGCCCGGTTATGCAAACGGCAAAGCATACGCGCTGGCATCCGTTGCCGCGTCGTTCTCCGACATCGAAAGTTGGCTTCCACGATTGATGACCAACGGAATGCGAATCTGGGTTGCACCGTATTACAACGCTATTCGGGAAGATTCATATGACATCCAGGCCCAACTTGGCATAAAGATCACTGGCGAACAAAAGCTGACCCCGTTCCCGCATTGGACCGTGTCCACGCGAACATCAGGCAAGCGATATGGATTCTTAAGTGAACCGATCAGCGATTGGTTTGTAGGAAACATAGTCGCACAATCGCTCGAACCATGGCCGGTAGCTATAACCAGCAGCCAATTGCACGACGCCATTGATTTTTATTACGGCATAGGGGGTCTGATTAATTTCTATTCGCACACGCTTTCAACGGGTGTCGGCGGCGCCGGCCAACTCGTGCCGGATTACATCACTTACTGCATGAATACAAATTTGCATCCGAGGTTGTGGTCCGCGAATGGCATCGACTTGTATCAATGGTGGCTGGCTCGCAGTCCGGCGCGCATCACCCCGACATTCGCGACGAACGGGAATCAGTCCGTTGCAAGCGTTGCTATTTCGGGAGCGATCCATCCGAATACGACGATTGAATTCGCGCTGTCTTCGTCTGGCGCGGTCTCCAACTTGCAGGTTCTGGCGAACGGAGTCGCCGCTCCGGCGGGGAGCTATCGCATGGTGGGTAACACTGTCAAACTTCGAGTCGGCACGTCGGTTACTACAGCCCAGGTCAGTTATGTTCTGGTCCCGGCCGCTCATAATGACATTTACACAATCCAGTACGCCACGACGCTTAATGTCGGCGCGCCGGGCGTTCTGGCCAACGATTCACCGGGAATGGGCAAAACGTTGACCGCCAGCCTGGTGACGGGCCCAGCGAACGGCACATTGAATCTCAATGCGAATGGTTCATTCGTTTACGTTCCAAATTCCGGATTTTCCGGCCACGACAGTTTCAGTTATCGAGCGAGTGATGGAGCCGGTGTTTCTGCGCCGGCGACAGTTCAAATTACGGTCAATCCTGCCGGAATTATATTTGCGGATGATTTCTCGGCCTCGACCGACCCCGCGCCCATAGATCCCTGGGTAGAACAGTCCGGAACGTGGCAATTAACCGGCGGACAATTGAGCGGCGCAAGTTTCGCTAATAATTACGGCAACGCCTACTACAACGGCGGCCAATGGGGTGATTACACGGTGCAGGGCCGGATTCGCTTTTCATCCACGGCCGGGGTTGGCGGCGGCATCGGCGGCCATTTGAACACGGCTAATGGCGCGCATTACGGAGCATGGATCTATCCTGATGCTTCGGGCGGTGGACCGAATATTTTGCGATTGATCAAATTTGAAGGCTGGACTACGTGGAGCTTCACTCCGATGGCAGCGGTAAACCTGCCTCCAATCGGTACCAATTGGCACACGGTGGGCCTGACCTTTGCGGGCACGAACATCAGCGTTTCTTTTGATGGCTCGCAAGTCATTAGCACGACCGACAATAATTTCGATTCCGCGCCGCCTTTACTCTCTGGTGGGATTACTGTCGGTATGTTTTCGGATAACACACCATATAATTTGTTCGCGGATGACATTCTGGTTACAACACCGGTCTCAGCCACAGCGCCAACAATCACCAGCCAATCGGGCCCCGTCACCGCCAATGCGGGTAGCACAGTCATGTTCTCTGTAACCGCGACCGGAACCGCGCCATTGAGCTATCGCTGGTTCAAGAATGGAACGATCGCATTGACTGATGGCGGAAAAATTTCGGGTTCTGCAACTCCAACTTTGACCCTGGCAAATATCGCCTCAAGTGATGGCGGAGATTATTCGGTCGTTGTTAGCAACCAAGCCGGGACCGTGACCGGTTCGGCCGCGCGACTGACTGTGATCACTTCGACGCCGCCGTCGATAGTGTCACAGCCGCAGTCGCAAACAGTGATTGCCGGCCAATCAGCCAGTTTTTCAGTGACCGCGACGGGAACTGCGCCATTGCGTTATCAGTGGCTTCGAAACGGCGCGAACATAGCGGGCGCAACGGCCAGCACTTATACCATCGCTAATGCGCAACCGGCAAATGTGGGGCAATACAGCGTGGTTGTTTCGAATAGTGGCGGTGCCGCGACGAGCGCTTCTGCGACTTTGGCTGTGAATTACTCGCTGATTGTGACCACCAGCTCAGGCGGTTCGGTAAGCATCCAACCGAACCAGACCTCCTACGCGCCGGGAACTAAAGTCACTTTGACAGCTTCGCCCTCACTCCTTTTCAAATTCACTGGCTGGTCCGGTAACGCGTCTGGCAAAACCAATCCACTCACCATCACGATGGATGGAAACAAGCAGATCAAGGCCAACTTCGCGCTGCTTGGATTATTGGGACTATAACAAGTTTTGTTTAAGTTGGGTGTACTTGGTGTAGTAAGGTGAACTTAGTCGGAACGATTCGTTTGGATTGGGGAGCGCACGCGCCCCCCGCGTGCGGTGTTACGCGCCCTCGCGGAACACACGGGAGGGTTGCATTGGCCAAACCGTTTGGTGAGTCGGAAGATCGGGAACCAACGGGCGGGGGCGCCCGTTTGAACACGCGAGGGCGCGTGTGCTCCCCGAAGGGACTGCATCGTTCCGGCTTAGGTGCAGATTTGTGCTGACTTGATTCATCTGGCTATACCTTCGGTTTGGCAAAAGAAATCATTGGCGCGGATGGGTGGAGTCGAAAGAATTCGATCGACTGTGCTGGCCACCTCTTTGGGCGACTGAATCGTTCCGGCAACGGAGAGGATAGGAAAGTGCTTGTAGCGGTTCCAGTGAAAGTGCATCGTGCGCTGCGTTTCCGAACGGATAACGACGCTTCGATCCCGTGGAAATCAAAAAAGCCATCATCACCGCCGCAGGCAAAAGCCAGCGGACGCTCCCTTTGCAATCACTCGTGGATCGGGATGGCGCGTCGAAGACCGCGCTGCGAATCATCATCGAAGAGATATTGGCTGCCGGCATCGATGAAATTTGTCTGGTGGTGTGCCCGGGCGATCAGAAACCCTATGAGGCGGCGGCGGGAGGCCATGCAGCGCGGTTGCGATTTGTCGAGCAAACGGAGCCGCGAGGTTATGGGCACGCGGTGTTTTGTGGCCGAGATTTCGTCGGT
>Ga0068857_100000956_pt1 | contig 22056 bp, 30 predicted proteins | sample KBSCornC72_FD_66591 | JGI IMG/M metagenome (GOLD analysis project Ga0068857, IMG submission 66591) | Corn rhizosphere microbial communities from Kellogg Biological Station, Michigan, USA - KBS Corn C7-2 | ecosystem: Host-associated > Plants > Roots > Rhizosphere > Soil ...
TCGGTCAGGCGTGAGATGTTCGCCAAAGAGTATTCTCAGGTCTTCGAGGGCGACGCGCAATGGAAAGCCATCAAGGTACCGGCGGGCGACCGCTATCAGTGGGACGAAGCGTCCACCTACATCAAGCGCGCTCCCTATTTTGATGATCTGGTCAATCCGGCGACGCACGTCAAGGATTTCCGCGGCGTAAGAGCCTTGGCGGTCCTGGGCGATTCCATCACCACGGATCATATTTCGCCGGCTGGTAATATCGCGAAGGATAGTCCGGCCGGGAGGTATCTGATTTCGCTGGGCGTGAAGCCGGGCGATTTCAACTCTTACGGCGCGCGGCGCGGCAATCACGAAGTCATGGTGCGCGGAACCTTGGCAAACATCCGGCTGCGGAATCAAATGGCGCCAGGAACCGAAGGCGGCTGGACCACGCACGTGCCTTCGGGAGAGGTGATGTACATCTACGATGCATCCGTGAAATATCAGAAGGACGGCGTGCCGCTCTTGATCATCGCGGGTAAGGAATACGGGTCGGGTTCATCGCGCGACTGGGCAGCCAAGGGCGTTCTGCTTCTGGGAGTGAAAGCCGTGATCGCCGAAAGCTTTGAGCGCATTCATCGTTCCAACCTGGTGGGTATGGGCGTGCTGCCGCTGGAGTTCCTGGAAGGACAGAACGGTGAATCGTTAGGATTGACGGGATTTGAGACGTTCTCAATCGAAGGCGTTCCCGCGGCGGTCGACTCCTGTGGGAAGTCGCGGGTCAAGGTGACCGCCGTCCAGAACGGATTGACGAATACTTTTGAGGCAAGGGCCCGCGTGGACACGCCGGTGGAAGCGGAGTATTATCGCAACGGCGGGATTCTGCCGTTCGTGCTGAAACAGCTCGCGGCCCGTGGATAAAGGTTGACCAGGGTTTAAGCCGGAGGCGTTCGGGCGGCGATTTCCCGCAGAATTTCACCGAGATTTTGGTCTTGCACCGGACGCGACAGAACGAACCCGCCCCGGGGCTCCAAACTCTGCGCCAGGTGAGGATCGTAACTATCGGCGATCAACACAAACGCCGGGATCGACGCGCGGTAGCGGTCGTGAAACTCGCTCCAGCCGCTGCGTCCCGAGCGCACAGCCCATAAAACGGCGTCGAAGCGCAGGCGCTGCACGATATCCCCGGCGCCCTCGGCACTGGCCGGCACCACGCGATGGCCCCTCGACCCAAGAGAGGTTACCAGCGCGCGCTGCGCAGGCAGTTCAGGTTCCACCAGCATTAGAGTCAGCGGCCGCTCCATGGGTTGACCTGTCGGGCGGGGCGAGCGATCAGGCTCTTTGACCACCGGCGCCAGAGGCAGCTCGATTTCGATTCCGGACAATCCAGGACGGCGCCGCAAACGCGCATCGCCGCCATGATTTCGCAGGATCCCCAGGCAGACCTCGAGCGTCGGCCCGCCTGGCGCGCCGGTTGCTGCCTCCTCCCCGAACGGATCCGGTTCGGCATCCGAGCCATGCGGAGGGGAATAATCGATTTCAACCAGTGCCCTGCCCGCAAGAACACTGGTTTTAACGACGATGGTTTTGAGCTGCGATGCAGCCGCGCGCTGTTCCGCGTAAACCAGAACGTTCAGGCACACTTGTTCGATCTGGCTTCCAACTCCGGCGACCTCGGCCGGCTCGGGGCTTACCTGAGACTGGTGGCGCAAGCCCAGGACCTGCCACTCGGGCTCGCGGAATCGAGCGAGAGCGGCCACCATCTCATTCAAATTCACGCGCTGCGGCGCGGACTGGTCCTCGCGCGCGAAAGATACCAGGCGCCACACAATTTCGGACGCGCGAAGGGCTTCAGAAGATAAGCGATGCAGGTCGGCTTCCGGAACCGGCCTTCCGCCTGACGCCGACAGCGACTCGGTCAGACTCAGGATGTTATCCAGCGGAGCGCGGAGATCGCTGGCGACTCCTGAGATAAGCTGTCCGGTAGCCGCGAGTTTCTCACTGCGGAATAATTGTTCGCGCATCGCGTGCTGATCCTGTAGTTTCAGGGACGCCGCAGCCTGGTTGGCTAAGTGATGGACCGCGGCTTGTTCCTCAGGCTTGAAGTAGCCGAGCTTACGATCGTTATGAACCTCCAGGACGCCGAGGACGTCATGTTGCGCCGGCATCCCGCTGTGAACCATGAGGGGCATAAACAGGGCCGCCCGCGGCAGGCTCGTTTTCGGCCCTACCTTGACCAAAGGGTTGCGCCGCACATCCGGGATGTTGAGCTGTGTCCGGTTGCGGAAACAAACCACCGCGGCGCTGGCCAAGCCTTCCGGAGGCGATTCGATGGAAGCAGCCATTGGCTCAGGATCCGCGGACGTGGGCACACGCTCCAAGAGCTTGCCGCGCCGGTTGAAAAGATACAGATTGATAGAGGTTGCACGGGTAGCTTCAGGCAGCCTGGCCGCCAGGATTTCGGCGATGCCGGCCGGTGAGGAGGCCGCAATAATATCCTCGCTCAGGGCATGCAGCACTCGCATCGTGCGCCGCTGCGCGCTCAGGCGCCGCTCCCGAATCCACCATCCGCCCGCTAACAGCACGAGCACGGCCCCCGCCGCCAAAAGCAGCGGAAGCGCCGGAATGAATCCGTCTCCCACGATTACACTATTATAGGACAGCGGCGAGGTTCGGCGGATATAGTAAATCTCAGGATTTATCCAAAAATGATCACATTATACACACATAGTACTAACATGCCATTGACCCGGGGGGTTTACCTCAGACGCTGATCACCGGGCAGGGCGCCGCCCGGATGATGGAATAGTCGTTGCTGCGGAGTCGTCCAAGAGTGGTTTGGATCGCGCCTCGCCCAATCACGATCAAATCCGCATGGTAAGCCAGAGCAGCTTGATGAACCGCGTTCCCCACGCTCCCTCCAATTAAGCTGATTTCGGCATCGGTTCCGGCCGCGGCTTGCAACTTAGCCATCCGCTCGCGTGCGGCGTGAAACAGGAAATCGTACATACTGGGGTCGCTCTGTTCGGTCCACATTGCGTCCGCGCCGGCGACGGCATGGACCAACTGAAGTTCCAGGCTCTGCTCCCGCGCGAATTCCGAGGCCCACTTGAGTACAGATTCCCCGTGCTCATCTGACTCCAGCGCGCACACTATGCGCCTCCATCGATCCGGCAAATGCGCCGATAAGTCTTCCGCGTGAACACCGGTCCACACCAGGCAATGCGAGTCGTGCAGCACTTTGGCTGTCACCGATCCCAGGAGCAAGGCTCGAAAAGGACCATGGCCGTGAGTCGGCATCATGATCAGATCCGTCCTGTGCTGGTCGGCGTAGCTGACGATCTGTTGTGCGGGATCTCCCACGGCCAGTTGCCGCACGACGGAAATCCCGGATAGTACGTCCGCGGCGAACCGGTTGAGCATGGACTCCTCTGCCGGGGCGCTGGCGACGTGCAAAAGCACCACTTTCGAGCCGAAGCGCTTGGCCATGGCCGCTACCGACGGAGCCACCGCTTCACTGTGCGGAGAAAGATCCACCGGGTACAGAATTTGCTTGAAACTGATCATGACACAGCCTCTCCTTGCGGATCGGGGGATGAAAACCGGGATATCAGCACGCCCACGGCAATCACAACAAGGCAACCGATCACGTTATACCAGAGGAAGGAGATCTTAGTGAAAAAGAAGGCGGCGAAGATCGCGGCCTCGCCCGCGAGGACACCGACAAAGGCTCCGTTAGCACCCACGCTTTTGAAGAAGAAGGCCAGGACGAAGACTCCCAGCAGGCCTCCGTAGAACAGCGATCCGATGATGTTGACCGCTTCGATGAGAGCGCCGAAGCTGCTTCCGTATTGGGCGAACATGACCGCGTAGAAACCCCAAAACACCGTGGCAACGCGCGACACCGCGAGGTAATGACTGTCGGATGCACCTCTGCGAAAATGCCTCTGATAGATGTCGATCACGGTGACCGCGGCCAGCGAGTTGATTTCACCCGAAGTCGACGACATGGCTGCGGTGAAGATCACGGCGACGATCAGCCCCACCACACCAACGGGCAGGTAGCCGGTCACGAACGACAAGAAGATGTAGTTGGTGTCGTGAAAATCCCTGCTGACCAGTTGTTCGCCCGCCGCATGCGCGCTGTCCAATTCACGTTGGGCGTTCTGATAGCGAATACGCGTATTTAGCTGGGCCTGGGAATCGCCGGCTTGAAGATAGTCTTCCGCAGCTTGCCTGCGCTGTGCGAACGCCTGGTCATAGCGTTGCTGCACCGCGGGGAAGCGAGGATCTTTCGCCAGGCGGGCCAGTTCCACGGGCTGAAACAGCAGCGGCGGCTTCTCGAAGGTGAAGAAGACGAACACCATGGCGCCGATGAAGAGGATGAAGAACTGCATCGGAATTTTTGCCAGGGCATTAAACAGCAAACCCAGGCGGCTCTGGGCAATCGACTTTCCGGTAAGATAGCGCTGCACCTGGGATTGATCGCATCCGAAGTAAGCCAAAGCCAGAAACATCCCGCCAATGAGCCCGCTCCAGAGGTTGTAACGATCGTCCCATTCGAAATGCGTGGTGACGGCATTCAGCCGTCCAGCGGCGCCGGCAAGCGATACGGCCTTGGCCCAGGAAACGTCGGCCGGCATCAGATGGATCGCCATGAACAGAGCCAGAACCAGCGCACAGGAGATCAGCATCATCTGTTGCACGTCCGCCCAGATGACCGCCTTGTTGCCGCCGATCGAAGTGTAAATGACGATCAGCAATCCCATTAGTACTGTAGTCCAGCGATCCGGCCAGCCTAGGATCACCGAGAGGACCACCGATGGAGCGTACAGCGATAAGCCGGCGGCCAGGCCTCGCGGGATCAGAAAGATCGCGCTCACCAGCGAGCGGGTCTTCACATCGAAACGCTGCTCGAGGTATTCGTACGCGGTGTAAACATTCGCGCGGTGAAAAATCGGGACGGCTGTGGCGCAAAGGATCACCATGGCCAACGGAAGCCCGAAGTAAAATTGCACGAACCGCATGCCGTCCGTGTAACTCTGCCCGGTGGTAGAGATAAAGGTTACGGCGCTGGCCTGGGTGGCCATGATCGATAGTCCCATGGCGTACCAGGGCATCGATTTGCCGGCCAGTAAGTATCGATCGACGGTGTTGCTGCCGCGGCCGCGATAAAGCCCATAGCCGACGATAGCCACCAGCCATGCGAACATCACGATCCAATCGATAGGCTTCATTCGTCAATCGCAACGGTGGAAGTAATCTGCACGACTTTTTTTCGACGAATCTCAAGGGTAACGCGAATCCGCCCGGTGTCCGCCGTGTTGGGCACCGATGAACATTTCTTCTCACGGCGGCAGGGGTACCCGACGACCCTATGCGACCTGAAAAATCGAACGGTCTACGACGTGGTGCTGGGCCGCAGGGAGGCCTCCTTGGAAGGATATTTCCATTCCTTAGAAGCAAAGGGTTTGGTTCTTGTGTTGGGAGGCTGGGGGCAGAGCGCGTGTAGGACAGCGATGAGTGGGTGTCCCGAGATCAGTCCTCTGAACAAAAATGGGCCCAGATCCAGCTCTGCGCTATACTATGCATGCTATATGCAACGTTGAATGAAGTTCTGAATCTAAACGCCCGAAGAGAAAGCTCAATGACGTCTCGATCCATGGTTGTGCCTAGCGCCGTCGGCTTACTGACCGTATCGGCTGCGATGTGGGCCTTGGCGGATTCGGGTGATTTTAATTTCCCGTACATTCAACTGGATCATCCCGCCATTCAGTACGACGCGCAAACAACGGACGATCCGATTGCGCGCCTTCAACGGCAACTCGACAAGGGTGAAACGACACTTGAGTATGACCCAAATCGGCTTGGTTACCTACCGAGCCTGCTGAAGCACCTTGGGGTGGATGTCGATTCACAAATGCTCGTATTCTCTAAATCGAGCTTCCAGGGTCCGAAGATTTCTCCGCGCGCGCCTCGTGCACTATATTTCAATGACAACGTAGCCGTCGGGTCTGTACAAAATGGCGAGGTGATCGAGTTGACCTCGATCGATCCCAAGCTGGGAGTGATCTTCTACACACTAGACGTTGCAAAATCCGAGAAACCGAGTTTCACGCGCGGCGATAGTGCCTGCATTTCGTGCCATCTCCTCCCCGGAACACTAAATGTGCCCGGCCTTCTGACCACTTCCGTGATTCCTAGCCGGGATGGATCACTCCGGTTCCCAGGCCAAGGGCTGATCGTCGATGGCCGTACTCCCGTGGACCAACGATGGGGAGGATGGTACGTTACAGGCACATCTGAGTTTCAACATCATGGAAACGCGGTGGCCTCGAATCCGGATCAGCCCAGTGTGCTGGACCTGCGAGGAAATCGGAACTTAGTCAATCTCACCGGAAGATTCGACACGAGCGCCTATTTGACTTCCACGAGCGATATCGTAGCTCTGATGGTTCTTGAGCATCAGACGCGGATGACGAACTTGATTACACGACTCGGCTGGGAGACGCGGGTAGCCCTCAAAGATGGAAAGCTGGAAGAGTCGCGCCCCCGTCTGGAAGCCTTGGTAGATCAGATGACGACTTATATGCTTTTCGCCGACGAAGCATCCATTGGTCAAGGGATTGTGGGCGTTTCTACTTTTACCGAAAGCTTTCCCAAGCGAGGACCGCGGGACCGGAAGGGCCGGTCGCTTCGCGATTTTGACCTTCATAAAAGGTTTTTTCGTTACCCGCTCAGTTATATGATCTACAGCGAGGCATTTGACGGGATGCCTGGCATTGCGAAAGATTGGGTGTACCAGCGGCTATATGACGTCCTGAGCGGGAAAGACTCGAGCCAGAAGTTTATGCGCCTGTCGGCCGAGGATCGCGCCTCCGTACTCGACATCCTTCGAGACACGAAGTCAAGCTTGCCGCGCTATTGGAAAACTGCCCCTGACGGGAAGACCGCCAGCGAATCAGCGCAAAGTGATGAAGCGTCTCTTCACTTTGCGCGAACGCAACCTAGGACAGCAAAGGCACCCCAGCCGTAGAAAGTCCGCCAAACCGCTTCATAAGCACATTCTTTCTGTCGATGGAACTTCCACGCCATCGCCCATGTCGGGATTGTCAAGAGTACAAACCGTTCTGACGGGCACAGTGCCCAAGCGATGGCGATTCCATGCAGGGCCCTTCACTTCCTGATTTCTGAATCGTCCTTTACGCCTGCTCTCCTCCGTCGAGAATGGAATTGACCTGAGCGATTTGGCCCACTTCACCCGCGAGATAGCGCACTTGGAACCCTTTGAAGGATCAACATGACGACGCCAGCACTCTTTACGGATCTCTACCAGCTCACAATGGCCCAGGCCTACGAAGCTGAGCACATGGATCAACGGGCGGTGTTCGAGCTGACATTTCGCAAGATGCCGGAGAATCGGAATTACATCGTCGCGGCCGGGATCGCGGACGTTCTCGAATTCCTCGTGAACTTCCGTTTCAGCCGCGAAGAACTGGACTACCTGCAGAAGCGAACCGAGTTTTCGGACGTCTTCCGCCGGCGCATCGAAGGTTTGCGGTTCACCGGAGATGTTTACGCGATTCCGGAAGGAACACCTGTCTTCCCTAATGGGCCTTTAGTACAAGTGATCGCGCCAATCCTTGAGGCGCAGCTGATGGAGACGCTGGTGCTGAACCAGGTCCACTTTCAGAGCCTGGCAGCAGCAAAGGCTGTGCGCGTCGTCGAGGCCGCTAAGGGCCGCAGCGTTGTCGATTTCAGTTCGCGACGCGCCCACGGGACCGACGCCGCCCTCAAGGTTGCCCGCGCCACTTACCTTGCAGGAGGAGAGGGAACATCCAACGTTCTGGCGGGTCTGATGTATGGAATTCCCGTATTCGGCACGATGGCTCACAGCTATGTGCAGGTGCATGACAGCGAGGCCGCATCGTTTGCGGCGTTCGCAGCGCTGTACCCAAGCTGGAAAGTGACAGTTTCGATCCCCAAAAGGCGAACAGCTATTGTGGAGTCTAGAACCAAGGACGCCTTCGCCGTCTGGGTCACCGGTCTTCCGGCTTCCGGCAAATCGACTCTTGTGACTTCGTTGAAAGCTCAACTTGCGGATCGAGGGATCGACGTCGCGGTCCTTCAATCCGATGTCCTGCGGCACGCAGCCAGATTCCACGGTTCTTCGAGGTGTATGTGGACTCCCCATTGGAGACCTGCATCGCAAGAGACCCGAAGGGAATCTATCATAAGGCTCGCCAGGAGGCAGCACACTCAGTGCCGGGCCTCCACTCAACCTACGAGCCGCCTGAGAAACCGGACCTCGTGGTGTGCGGCGATCAAGAGATGCCGGAAGCTGCGGCCCGGCGTGTAGGCACTCCAGAAGTTCCACTATTTCCTAGGCGACGACTTTCGCGTTGAGTATCCGCCATCTCCCGAGTACGCTTGAGCACCGTTTCATCGCCAGGGGTTCCGTGAGCAGGTAAGGCTCTGATCACACTTAGTTGCCCATGAAAGAATTCTGCAAGCTCTGAGGCTCGGGTCAACAGCTCCACTGGCAGCTCACGATTATCAATCGCTAAGAGGATGTGGCGATACGGGTGGAACGGTTCAAGCTCGCGCGGATGCGGGCTGGTCCATACTGAACAGACGGCATCGTGCAGTACCTTGGCGGTGACCGAACCGATGAGAAAACGCCGCATCCGCCCAAGTCCATGAGTCGGCATCATGACGAGGTCAGCCTTCTTTTCGACCGAGTAATCCACAATCGACTCCGCAACCCCTTCTGACCGGATGCAGATCTCGGATTCTACCGACTCGAAATAGTGCTTCTGAAGGCACGCCAGCTTCCGCAGACAATCAGTTTCGAGCAATTTCCGGTTTCGATCGAGGTTCGCAAGAGCCGCGTCGCGCAGCTGTCCAAAGTAGTTTTCCGATACTCCGTGAAACTCCGCTAACGAGGGCACAACGCTCAAGAGCCAGACCTTGGCGTGAAATGCGCTCGCCAAGCCCACGACATGACCGATGATCGCTTCGCTCGACTTGGAGAAGTCTGTAGGAAAGAGGATATTCCGCGGAAGGAAAGATGTCGCCATAAGTGAGTGTCCGGCTATTGATGGGCACGCGAACCGCCAAACCGTGACTCGGCGCAGGGTTTGTCCTTCATTCGAAACGAGACCGAACTCGTCCGCCGTCTGGTTCAAATCACGCAGCGACATGCGCCAGATTGCGGAAGGGGGCGCTCGCGAGAGCTACCCCTTCCGTTTGACCTTGATCGGTTACTTACCAGCGGTTGGTTCGGCGTTTGCCGCCGTTACTGCCACGGGGTGCCCCGCCGCCGAAGCCGCGGTCCTCCCAGGGGCGGGCCTCATTGACGTTGAGTGCTCTTCCGTCAAGCTCCTTTCCGTCCAGAGCAGCGATAGCACGGAGGGCTTCATCATTGTTGCTCATTTCGACGAATCCAAACTTGCGGGATTGCCGGGTGTCGCGATCAGTGATGATGCTTACACGGTCAACTGTCCCGAACTGCTCAAATAGAGATCGAACGGTATCTTCGGTTGCCCCGAAGCTGAGATTTCCTACGAGAATATTCTTCATGTTGTTGGTTCCTTCTGAAGTTGCAGAACACCAAATCGGGGCGAGATCGAACAGGAGACGCACTTAGGATGCAGAAGAGCTGGCGATGGCACAACTCAACTTGGGTCCTTGTTTTCGGTATCGGTGCTACCCTCAGGCACGTGATCTGCGATAGGCTTGGAGAATGGATTGCGCTGAATGCTACCGCCTGGAACGGTTCGTCCTCGAATCGTTAGTGTTTGCGGATAAAGCCGAGACATCGTTAAGGTGTTATCTCATCACGCATGAATGGTCTGCCAGCGTTTCGGACGTGGATGAATATCACGCTCTAAGAGCAGAGCAGCAGAGGACGATGGACGAACGGCATCAAGCCTACATGAATTTTGTTAATCACAAGAAAGCTCACCAGCTTCAGTCATAGGGCGCGCTTTCGAGCGAGGAAACGTCGCGACTTCTGGGTTGCGAAGAGTGCAACCTACGCAACCCTTTTTGCATCCAAGTGATTAACGAAGAGTGTATGGCCTGAGTTCGCCTTGTAGTCTCCGGATTGGTCTTGCTAGCGATAGCAAAAGCTCCCGTCTCAGTAAGTCACAGAAAATAAAGCAAACAGCTCGGAAGATGGTACGGGAGTATAGCATTCGCAGGTAGGCTGTGAGCGGAGGGAAAATGGGATTTCACGAGCAAAACTTAGCAGAATCTGATTCGTTCAACATGGTCTTGGACGAGGCACCAGCTTCCCAGGAATTTCTGGACGCTGATTTGGAAAACGGCAATGACGCCCGCTCCCCTTCTGAGGAGTCGGCGTATACTGACGACCCGGTACGCGTCTACCTGAGGGAAATGGGATCGGTGCGCCTGCTTACACGGCAGGGCGAGATCGATTTGGCTCGCCGCATGGAGCGAGGCAAGTTACGGACGCGAAGGGTGCTGTCGCGCTCTCCGCTCGTGCAGCAGATGGTAATGGCAATCTATGAGGACCTGTCTCAGGACAAGATCGACCTGGAGGATCTGACCGAAATCGGCGCCAAGGATGAGAAGGTTCGCCTGCGGAAGCGCACGGAAGCCATGCAGCAGTTTACGAAGGTGGCGAAACTGAATCGTGACCTGCAGGCACTGGAGAAAAAGATTGCGTCGACCCCAGGCCGCCACGTGCGTGTGCATGCGGAGATGTCTCGCAAGGTAGTCCGGCTACGGATCCGATTCTCGCAGGCGATCCGCGAAGTACCATTCTCCCCGGCACAGTGGGCAACCTTCGGGAGCGCCTTCAAGAGCGCCGGCGCCGCCTCAAGGCTACCCCGGATGCGCCGCTGTCTTGAAGCACTGCAGTACGGTGAGATGGAAACCGAGAAGGCTAAGCAGGCGCTGGTGGAGGCTAACCTCCGGCTTGTCGTTTCGGTGGCCAAGAAATATGTGAACCGGGGGATGCATCTTCTGGATTTGATCCAGGAAGGCAACATCGGCCTGATGCGCGCTGCCGACAAGTTCGACTACCATCTCGGCTATAAGTTCTCAACCTACGCGACCTGGTGGATTCGGCAATCGGTCAGCCGCGCCATTGACGATCAGTCCCGCACGATTCGGATTCCCGTCCACATGAACGAGAGCCTGACCAAGTTCGTACGGGCGTCACGCGAACTGGAAAAAGAGCTGGGCCGTACACCGACCAACGAAGAAATCGGCCGCCGGATGGATACTACGGGGCAGAAGGTCCAGGAACTGAGGGCTATCGGCCGGGATCCGGTGTCGCTCGACCTTCCAGTAGGTCGAGATGGCGAATCGGTGCTGGGGGATTTGATCGAAGATCGATGCGCCCGGCCTTTCGCGGATACGCTGTTCGAGAGCGACATTCGCGAGGAAACCGAGGGGGTCTTAAAGACCCTGTCGCCAAACGAGGAAAAGATCATCCGCATGCGGTTCGGGATCGGGTACGATCGTGAGCACACGCTCGGGGAAGTTGCTCAGCAGTTCGACTTGAGCCGTGAGCGAGTTCGCCAGATCGAGGCCCAAGCGCTTCGACGCCTGCGCAATCCAGACAGTGCGCATCGGCTGCGGCCGCTCATGAGCATTCAATAGTACATCAGCCGTCCATCAATCAGGCCCGCGATTGGGCGGCGCGTCCCTCCAAACTGGCGCCAAAGCCAGACCGGCACCAGCGACGAGGAGGCTTCGAAGCCGTCGCGCCACAGCAAGAGCGAAGCCGGCGGATGCCGGCAAACCGACAGTCTTGAATATGAATGCGTAGGTACCCTCCGACGCGCCCACCTGGCCGGGAATAAAGAAGAAGGCCAAGCCTATGAACTTCGTGGCGGCTTCGATCAAGAACGGATAAAGGATCGAAAAGGGCTTCCCGGTGGTCTTTAGGAGGACGAACAGCTCCAGGACGAGAAGCGCCTGTGCGGCGAACTCGATCGCTACGATAAGCAGGAAGCGCAGTGGGCGGTCACGAAGGACAACGAATAGTAGGTCCTCTGTGTCGCGGACGTCATTCTCCTTAAAGCGCACATGCTTTCCAATCCATGGCAGCCAGCTGGCGCCCTTTATTATTGCGCCGATTAAGTAGATTCGAAAAATGATTGCACAGAGGGCCGCGAGGAGGAATGTGCCCATAATGCATATGAGTACCTCTGCCGCGACCGACGCGGGCCTCGAAAGCTCGAAGTTCGTGAGCAAGTACGTCAGGCCAGCGATGGCGAGCGCGGCCGACGTAAGAATATAGATCAGATATTCTAAAACCGTCGCGGCTACGGCGTGTTTGATGTTCAAGCCTTGTTTCTGAAGAAGCCACACTTTAGATGGCTCCGCCAGAAAAGGACCCGTAGACGTTAAGAACTGAATTGCTTCCCCGGAAAGTCTGATCCTCACGATTTCCCAATATGAGGAGCGCTCACTCGCCGCGACGCATTTCCAGTACGCACACGCTCGAATCAGCTGGTGGCCGGCGTACATCGCAGCAATCAAACCGAAGTACCAGCCGATTCCCAAGAGCAGAGAGGTGATTTGCGCTATGCCCAGCCGGACGAGGAGATAAGTAAACAAGGCACAACCGAAACCGAGCAGGCCGGCGCGGTAACGGCGTTTTGGACTAGTCATGAGTAGGCGACTACGGTGCTCGCGTGAATAACCTCCTCCAAGGTGGCGCTAAATCAACGTGGGAACCTTTCGGCCGAAGCCGGCGGGCACAAGCCGGTCCCGAACTCCCTTGACCCCTGGAATCGTAAGGATCTCGTTAACTAGATGCCGGTGTTTCTCCGGCGATACGGTCCCGTGGAGGACCACGGTTCCACTCACAACTTCTGTCTGAATTTCGCTCGCCCGTTCCGTGATATGTCCCATATGGCTACGAACACGCTCGGCGACAACGTCGTCGTCGATGACTGCTTCGCCGCGTTCAAAGGCAGCGTCGGCTTTGGCGACGGCACCCTTAGCTCGGTTAAGTAGATCTTCCGCCTTTGTTGCCACTCCGTGGCCGGCCTGTCGGGCGGCGCTGGCAGCCTTCTGCTGAAGCTCTACGCGACGGGCTTTGCCGCGATGGGGATCGCAGAAGTACATCACGGTCGCTCCGAACGCGGCTCCCGCGACCATCGATATGCCGGCGATCCAGCGGTCACGACCGATAGCCTCCTTCCCACAGTTGCCTTCCGCTTCGCATCGTCTTTCTTGGGTACTCATAGCGTCCTCCTTCTTATTTCAATCGCTACGCTGTCAATGGTGCTTGTACGAGTCGCCCGTGAAGTCCTTCAGGCGGCGGCGCGCGTCGTTGAAGGCTGCATGAACCGCCATGGAGGCGTCTTTATCCTGAGCGCTCACTTCCAGGTGCTCTGTATCGTCCTTGACTTCTGCGCGCCGCACTTCACCCGGCGTCTCTGCGTCTTTGGCAGGAACGCCAAGATCGAGCCGCACCTTGGAGACACTGCCACCACGTTCGTCTTTTGGAACCTCCACCTCTACCCGGCAACTCACCAGCCGGTTGTAGGACTTCTCGAACTCTGCCAATTCCCGCCGAATCCGAAATTCGACAGTTTCTATAGGCTGAGTGTTTAGAAATTCGATTTGCAATGGAAATGTCATAAACTTCTCCTCTGACTACGACGGCCGCGCCGCCAAGTCCCGCTCATGCCGCTCCTGATGGTCGAGACAATACGCCGTCCACGGGATGCTGTTCAGTCGATGGTCTTCGATCTGGCGCCCACAGTCCACACATGTCCCGTAAGTGCCCCTTTCGATTCGCTGCAACGCATCGCGGACCTGAGCAAATACGTTCCAGTCCGCAGTGGTCTCCTGAAATACACTTTCCTTGCTCTCGGACGAATCGACTCGATTCTGAACCTCGCCTCCACCTAAATCCCGGGCTTCTGCCTCGGTTCGCGTCATATCCGCCCAGAGCTCTTTCTCTTTTTCACGCAAGCGTCTTTCTAGTTCACTGATATTCATCAGCTTGTCCTTCTCCTCCGAGGTGCTTCAGTTAGTGGGATGCCCAACCGGGATGACAACGATCACCTCTTCGTCACCGGTCAACTTCACGGCCTCCTTTACGGACGCGGGGTGAATGCCGCCCGTGACCACGGCCCCAAGTCCGAGCGCGACGGCCTCCAGCAGCAGGTTCTCGCTCGCGAGTCCGGCTTCATAATCGGTCCATGTACGGTTTTTCACTCCCGATCCCATCCGCTCGTACACGGCGGAAATCACAAACACTGCCGGCGCGCTGTGCACCTGTGCTTGCTGTGTCGAGCCAGCCAGCAACGGTACGCCCGGTTTCGCGGCGATGAGCAGTTCGAGCGAATGCTTTGCCGGCACATAGCGATAGGCTCCGCTGGCTAGACCGTCCACATTCTGAGCCACTACGACGATTTCGAGCGGATATCGGTGCATTGCAGAGAGAGCTGTGCGCTTGCCGTCCGGAGAGGTAAGGCCCTGCGCCGCCCACAGCAGCTGGCCGACATCGGCCAACGTCAGCGTCTGCTTGGTGTAACCCCGGACAGATCGCCGAGCAGCCAATGCCACATTTACGCTCGTGCTGCCTGCGTTCTTCGGGCTGGGTAGTGTGATTACAGCTAGTTCGGCTGGGAAACAGCCCGGAGCCAAAAAGACGGCTGAAACCGCGAGAACCAAGAATCGGTGGGTCATACTTCACATCCTGAAAGGACTACATGCAATCGGACTTCCGGCGAAAGACCGGAACGCTCACAACCGCAATGCGGCTTCTTCCGTAGTTAGTAGAGAACTGTGCAACGTTCGGCTTAACCAGCCTCGCGAAGTCCTCGTAGGAAAGCCGAATCAGCTCGTGGTGCGTGCCGGCGTTGAATGCGATCTCCTTGTCTCTTGTGAGGCTCTCGTCGACGAAGACTGGCATCCCATAAAGCTGCCCGAAGGGTGGCATGGCATCGCTCCTGTCTCGCACTCTGGAAACCTATTCCGGAAGTCCGTCTCGTTCGCGAGCGCGATCTTCTTTCCCTTGGCGGCCACCTTGAGAAGTGAAAGATCTACGTGATACGACGCGGGAAGAACAGCCATGACCAAGGCCCCATCGATCTTGGCGATCACAGTCTTTGCGAACTCATCTCCATGGATGTGCGCCAGAGACGCAATCTCCAGAGCCGTGTACGCGGCTGAGTGCGTCATGGTCAGGTATTTAACCTTGTGGCTATCAAGAAACTCTTTCAACCGCTTTGCGGGCATATTGGCGCCAGCCCTTTCTTAAGAAAACCGTCGCCTTGCTGTCTTGCACTCTACTGGCCAACTCGTATGTAGCCACGTTGTGGTTCTTTTTCGGACCGAGGAGTCGAGCCAGAGTTGTCAAGACCGGAAGCGGCCGTGAAGGTACCGCTTCTGGATGTAGGCCGATGTTATTCGCCACAGAAGAATCATGAGTCAAAATCCCTTATTCCCGCCGGAAGTGCCCCTCCTGGAACCGCCGCCACGGTTGATTGAACGTGCACAGTGGCGGAATCGGGGCAGCCATAAGCCTACAAAGATCGCTGCCTAGCGGCAGAGAACCTGATGCTAGCGGCTGGCGACGAGGCCTTGGGGACTTGTTGTATCCGGCTGGCGCGCCCGTGGTTCAACCTGCGATCGACTAAGCACGAATTCGGCCTGCCTGAAGAATACGAAGTCGTTGTTCCTCTCGTGTTGGGTCATCCCAAGGCCTGGCCTGAATCACACGGGCGACACCCCGCCGAGATTCATTGGCTCGGATAATGCGTAATGCCATTCTCGGGGATGACTCACGGTCGGAGGTTGCTTTCGGTTGGCCCGAGACTCGCTCGATCTGCTCGTCCACATCGTGCACCTCGAGATCGAGGAGTTTTTCGGTCCACTGATGCGAAACCATAAGGCAATCGGCGTTCCACTCACCAAGGCCTGATGCCCACCCTCTTTCCGCAACTAGTGCGCGATTTCGCGCCTGCGATGGGTAGCTTGGCCCGAAACTGAGGCGGCTCCTAACGTGAGCCGACTCTCATCGGACTTTTGGCCACAGCGGTGCTCTTCCATCGGAAGGAGAAATATTATGCCTGTTGGAGAATTGTGCATCCGTCAGGCTGTTGTTACGTCGCGGAATACCTCGGTTCTAGACGCCGCGAAGCTGATGCGGCAGCACCATGTCGGTGATATTGTGGTCACCGATGGAGTTGCCGGGAGCCGGGTGCCTGTTGGCATCGTCACTGATCGGGATATCGTTTTAGAGGTGCTGGCCCAAGAACTTGATGCCACAAGCCTTTCGGCCGGTGACATCATGAGCGGCGACCTGATCACGGTCCGGGAGAATGAAGGCGTTTTTCAGACAATTCAGTTGATGCGCGCTAAAGGAGCACGCCGGGCTCCTGTTGTGAATAGCGAAGGCCTACTGGTCGGCATTGTATCCGTGGATGATCTCGTCGAATTACTGGCCGAGGAATTGAGCCAGTTGGCCAAGCTGATTGCGCGGGAGCAGAGGCTGGAAGCCGAACTCCGGCGGTGATGGCCGAGAGGAATCCGTTACTTGGGAGGCGGAGTAATACTCGGCTATCCGTTGATGGCAATGGCCGTGCTACATCGACCGTAAGAGGAAACGCCAATGGACTTCAAAACCTTCTTTACCCCCGAAATCGGCATTCGTCTAACGGAAGACCTGGATGGGTTCGTGTGTACGGCTCGGCGCAGTCTGTTCCGCAAGAACTCCACTACGTTTTCCCTTGATCCCGATCGTAATGCCTCACCTGAAGACCTTCCCCACAGCGTCTGGAGAAATCGGTCTTATCGTGTCGCCATGTTACGGCCGCAGCAAAAGGACCCGCGCTGGTGATCCGCTTTGCTCTCGAACAATATACGGGCATGGCGCTTGAGCTGGAAAAGGCCATCGGGCAACTTCAGCCGGGAACTTTCCGGATAGCCCGCTTCGAGAACGGGGAACTTCACGCACGCGTAGACACCTCAGTCACGGCACAACGATGCGTGGTCCTAGGTTCTATTGCTCCTCCCGATGAGCGGCTTCTTTCAGTCTTGCTACTCGCGCACACACTGAAAAAAGAGGGCGCCAAGCAGGTGACTGCGGTCTTGCCGTACCTGGGATATGCCAGAGACGACAAAGACAAATTAGGACACAGTTTGGCGACTGCATGGGTCGGTTCGCTCATTCGAGCCTCAGGCTGCGATCAGGTAATCACCGTTGATGTACATAGCGAGAGGACAAAGACACTATTCCCCGTGCCCCTGATCTCGCTTTCCCCGGCGGGTGTCTTCGCGGAGGCGATAACCCGATATGGACTGACCGACGCTACCATCGCGGCTCCGGACGAGGGCGCGATCGGCCGCTGCGAAGCCGTTCAGGCCGCTGCAGGCATGAGCTTCGGCAAGATTCCCTATTTCGAAAAGCATCGCACGGACACGGGAATCATTCACGCCGGGCCTATAGGAGAAGTGGGTCGCCGGGCGGTGATTGTCGACGACATTTTGGACACGGGCGGTACGTTGGTTTCAGCATGCGAAAGGCTCTCCAAGACCGGCATTGAGGAGATCGAGGTGATGGTGACTCACGGTCTGTTTACCGGCACGCGATGGAAGGACTTGTATCATCTGGGTGTCAAGCGAATCTTCTGCACGGATTCCGTCCCTCTTCCCGCCGGAGTCCATGGTCAGAGCATCGTGAGCCTCTCAATTACTCGTCTCCTTTCCAAGGAGCTACTCGCAATCGTTGAGACATGATAAGCGAAAACGCAAAAAGGGTTCTTGAGGCACGCTACTTGCGTCGCAATAGCGATCGGGGAATCGCCGAGAGCCCGGGTCAGTTCTTCGAACGCGTCGCACGTGCCGTGTCTGAAGCCGAAATGATCAACGGAACCCCCGGACGCTATGTACTGGCAGGGGCGGTCATCGCATGCTCACGGCACTCGACTTTCTTCTCAATTCACCCACGCTGATGAATGCGGGAACTCCGCTCAGCCAGGTTTCCGCCCGCTTTGTGTTGCCCATTGAGACAACATGGAGTCTGTCTTCCACTTAGGTAGGCCAAAGCGAAGAAAGGTTCGATGCTCGAGTTGGTTCCCGCAGAAGACATGTTCTAGGCGAGCAAACCTTGGCCGAGTTTCAATCGTCTCGTGCTGAGGCATTTGGCGCGATTGGTCACGAGACTACAAAACTGATGGATTCGATCGCATCCATCAGGCTCCTGGAGCTTGCGGGCGAAACGACGAATCTGTTCCAAACTGCCGTGCAAATCCCGCCAGAGCAGCATCTCCGTGTTCAAGCGGCTTTCCAGAAACACGTGGACAACGCCGTATCGAAAACCGCCAACCTTCCCACTGAAGCTTCGCCCCGCGACGTCGCTGCAGCGCGTATCGGCTTGCCTGCAAAGGGGTTACCGTATTTCGCTATGGTTCAAAGTCGGAACTTGGGCTGGGCGAAATACCGGAAGAACGCGAGCACCTCACCAAATACGACGCAGAGACCTGCCGGCTCTGACGGAATCAAAGTGGGCGGTTGTCGCGATAAGACGGCCTCTTCCAGCGGAGCAGATTCGCAATGGACCGGCCTGGGTTGAGCGCAACCCGGTAAAAGCGCGCTTTATTCACCGAAGCTCCCTGCTCCCAGTGCGAAATGAATCGATGATCAACATAGTCCTCGATCAACATCCACGTGAATCCGCCAACCGGGGTCACCACCAGGTCCACCACTGCCATCGTTGGCGACTTCTTGCCCACGTTGCCTATCGAGGCCTCGCTGATCGGACCAATCTCGTATTGCGCGCTGTACGCTGCGGTCCAGGCCATGGCTTTCAGGCGGCTTTTCCAGTACTCCCCGGAGGAGGCATCGAATTGCAAGTTTCGTCCGCGCGAGTCGTTAAAGACCTGAATGTATCCCGTAATCGCTCCCATCCAGGGGTGTCCAAAGTAGTTGGTCAGAATACTATCGCTGTCGTTCCAGGTATGGATGTTCGAGGCGGATTCAAAATAGTCACTCCAGAATGGGCCGCCCAGCTCGCGGCGGGTTTTGACTTGCGCCATGCGGCCGGAATAGCTTCGCGTTCGCAGTGCGCGCCGTGGCCGTGCGCCAAGTTGGTGCAAATGCAGCGACCATAGGCTAAGCCACAACCACTGGGGTGACGGGCCAATGCGATGGCGTCACGGAGGGCGCTTCCGATTTCGGGTTGCGATGTTCGCTCACCGCTCTCATGGTATTCATCACTCCGTCGGCGTCCACAGGTGCGTACTTATGTGCGGCGGCGAGGATAATATCGTTCAACGCGAGAATTCCTACAAGCTTGCCGTCTTCAGTCACCGGCAACCGCCGGACTTGAGCGCGGCGCATCGTGGCCATAGCTGTATCCACGTCGTCGTCTGGCGCGCAGGAATGTACCGTGCGGGTTGCTACCTCTTTGACTGTCGTGTCCGAAGGCCGACAGTTCCGAGTGCCAATCGCGATGCAGACGTCTCGGTCGGTCACAATGCCTGTCAGTTTCCCGTCCTCCATCACGGGCAGGACGCCGCAGTCATTCGTCCACATCAGTTCGATCGCTTCGGCGAGGTTCGTATCTGGCTCGCAGCATTTGGGATTGCCTGTCATGACTTCTCGGACTTTCATAGATTGAGCTCCTGGGACCCTCGACTCGTCTGTGAGCTAGATCCTACGGCCTGCTTATGCAACCGTAGTGCCGAAGTCTGGGCGGACTTCCGGCGTAGTCTTCTAGCTGCATATTACGAATTCGGGGCAGCAACGACCTGGACTGGGCCATTTGGCACAGTGTGGGCAAATCGACCCGAGCCCCCGGGGTTTGATCAAGCCATTACGGTGCAGCGGTCAGGACCCGATTGGCAGCACGACAGAATGCGGGGAGATCTTCCGGCTTGCGCGACGTGACTAAATTCCCATCAACGATAACTTCCGCGTCTTCATAGCGTGCACCGGCGTTGACCAGATCGTCTTTGATCGGGAAAAAGCAGGTCGCATGACGATCTTTCAGGATCCCGGCCGAGCAGAACACCCACGGCCCATGGCAAATGGAAGCTATTAGCTTCCGCTGCTTGTTCATCTGATAGACGAACTCCGTGGCTTTGACATACCGGCGCATCTGATCCGGCGCGTAACCTCCGGGAATGAGGACGCCGTCAAATTCGCTCGAGTGCAGCTCATTGTAGGAGTTGTGGCTCTTGACCGGATAACCGTGCTTGCTTTGATAAGTCTTGCCAGCCTCAGCGGCGACCACCACAATTTGCGCGCCCTCTTCTTGAAAGCGGAGCAACGGATACCAGACCTCTAGGTCTTCATAGAGATTGTCCACGAGTAGAGCGATTTTCCTTCCGCTGAGTTGCAATGAGTCAGTCCAGTCTTGTTGTGCTTTTTCAGGCGTTACACACCGACGCGAATCACCCGGCTTTGGCTGAATCTGATAGAGGGTGTGCCGTCTCAAGATTGTGCTTCTTGAGTATATAGCGGAGTGCGTCCCGGCCGATCCGAAGGAGGCGAGCAACCTGAGACTGATTGCCCGCGGATACTTCGAGCGCGCGCATCAAAAGCGAGCGTTCCTGCTCTTCGAGTGTGCTTATATCCGTTGAGAGAAACGGCGCAGCGTTTTCGCTGTCTTCAGTATGCGCGTGCAAGTACGGCGGCAGGTCTTGCACGTCGATCATATTTCCCATGGTCAACATGGCAGCGTGCCCTATAACGTTCTCGATCTCTCGCACATTACCTGGCCACGAATGTTGGGATAGCCGTATGTGGGTGCGATGAGTCAGGCCACGGATTTCTTTCTTGTACTCCGTGGCGAACCGGGTGACGAAGTGACGTTGGAGCAGTGGTAGATCTTCTTTGCGTTCGTCCAGTCGCGGCACCCGAATCTCCACCATGGAGAGTCGATAGTATAGATCTTCACGGAAACGCTTCTCGGCAATTAAAGCCCGCAAGTCATGATTCGTGGCAGCCACGACACGGACATCCACCTTTCTGGCGGTGAGCGCCCCTACGCGTTGGACTTCCTGGTTCTATAACACACGGAGGAGTTTTGCTTGAGTCGCGAGCGGCATATCCCCGATTTCGTCCAGAAACATGACCTGCTCCCAATAATCCGCACATCGGCGCCCGATAATCGGAAGAACGAAAGGAGAAGCGGATGAGTAGGAGCGCACACACAGAAGCGCAGATCATCGGGGCCGTGAAGCAAGTGGAGTCAGGCCGGAAGGTGGAAGAGGTGGCGCGGGAGGTGGGAGTATCCAAGCACACCATCTACGCCTGGAAGCAGAAGTACGGCGGCCTGGAAGTGGCCGAGGCGCAGGAGTTGAAACACTTGCGCGAGGAAAACGCCAAGTTGAAGAAGCTGGTGGCCGAGTACGCCCTGGACAAGGAAGCACTGAAGCTGGTGATCTCAAAAAACGGGTACAGCTCGTAGGCACGACGGCGCAGCTCAGAGTAGCGCGGGCGGATGTAAAACGTATCCGCACCGCGCTTCCCGATATGAGTGAGCGCCACGCCTGCGGGCTGGCAGGAATCGCAGTCTCCAGCTTCCGGTACGAATCGCAACGACCGTCGAAAGATGCAGAGTTGAGTCAGCAGCTAAAGGAGCTAGCCCAACAGCATCCGCGCTACGGCTATCGGCGGTTGTGCGTGCTGGTGCGCCGAGGCGGTGAGGCGGCCAACCACAAGCGCGTACATCGGTTATATCGTGAAGCCGGGTTGATCCTGCGGCGCAAGAAGCGCAGGCATCTGATACGACAGAAGGCTGTATTTGCGAAAGTGCAGGCCAGCGACGAAGAATGGGCGCTGGACTTTGCCGCGGACGCGTTGGCGAGCCATCGCCACCTGCGGATCTTGAGCGTGGTCGATGTGTTCACACGCGAGTGCCTGGCGCTGGAGCCGGACACCTCGCTGGGCAGCGTGCGTGTGATCCGCGTGCTGGAACAGATCATCAACGAGCGTGGAGCACCGCAGCGTATTCGAACAGACAACGCGCTAAATGCAAGTTGTTTTTTCAAAGAAGAACACACGAATCGTATCAATCGCGCCAACGCGATTTGAAGCGAGCCGATCAGGCTCCAACGTTCTGCGTTTCCAGTAGGTCTT
>Ga0068857_100000958_pt1 | contig 22052 bp, 23 predicted proteins | sample KBSCornC72_FD_66591 | JGI IMG/M metagenome (GOLD analysis project Ga0068857, IMG submission 66591) | Corn rhizosphere microbial communities from Kellogg Biological Station, Michigan, USA - KBS Corn C7-2 | ecosystem: Host-associated > Plants > Roots > Rhizosphere > Soil ...
GTCGGCGTGCGATCGCTGGCGCCGATGCCGAGCGTCGGATTGGTGGCGAACTCCGAGTCGAAGGTCGAGTAGTAGACCAGCACCCGGTCACCCGGCCCGACGGTCTTCGCCCCCGAGCCGACACCGAGCAGCTTCTGGTTCACCTTCGTGAACCACCCGGCGGTGTCGGGTGGCGTGATCCTGTTGATCGACAGCAGGTAGAAGCCCGTCCAGCCGCCGCCGAAGGTGTCGAACCAGCCCAGCTTGAGCGGAAATGGCTTGACGCGCGATGCCCGCACCAGCGCGCCCAGGGCGGTGCGCTTGGTGGTGGTGTGGACCGCTCCCGTATTGTCGCGGAGCGAGCCCATGGCCGGCCGGACCGTGCCCTGGTAGATGGTGGCCTTCGGGCCTTCGACCCGAATTCCGGCCGCCAGGGCCGGTGAAGCCATAGTCGCTGCGAGCGCGACCGTCACCGCCGAAGCGGTGATGATGCGACGAAGGCGAATGGTCGCCAACGCGTCCTCCTATCCTCGAGAGGCCTGTATGCGTCTCCGCTGGGGCAGGTCTTCTGGCTCGGGCGCGCTTCCCGGGAGACCCGGGTCGCCCGACTTGCCTTCCCGGCCTCATCGGCCAGTGGCTGCCTCTCGGCACGTCGCGCGAACGCCCTCACAGCGGCGGGACCGCACCGGATTCACACCGGTTTCCCTCGCCCCCTGCGGGGCGGCTACTGTAGCACGCCGCCGCGTGCACGGGCGTGCCGGCGGTACCCTGCCCCGGTGGCTCGAATCGCCCTCGCCTGCTCGCTGTATCTGGCCGTGGTGCTGGCCTGGGCCGCCGTCCGCCTGGATGACGGCTCGTCTCCGTCGATGACCACGGGCTGGGCGATCGCGGTCGTCGGCGTCCACGTGCTGGCCGGCGGCATCGCGCCGCGCTGGCCGCTGCTCGGCCTGCCGCTGGTCGCGGCGGCACTTGCCGTGCCGCTTGGCGGACCCGCCCACGGCGAGGTCGCGGTGGCGCTGGTGATGCTCTACTGGGCGCCGGTGGCGATGGTGCTGATCGCGGTCGGCATCGTGGCGGTGCGGTATGTGCCGCCGCTGCTTCGCACCCGTCAGGTCTGAGCCGCCGCCGCTCGGGGCGCGCCGATCCGCTCCAGCACCCACAGGGCACCGGGCTTGCTGAGAGGCTCGTTGAGGTTCCCGCACTTCGGCGACTGGACACATGACGGGCAGCCATGCTCGCAGGGACACTCGCGCAGCAGGCCCTCGGTGCGCGCGACCCAAGTCTCGAACAGCTCGTACCCGCGGCGAGCGATGCCGGCGCCCCCGGGGTGGCCGTCGTACACGAACACGGTCGGCGCCAGCGTCTGAGGGTGCAGGTCGGTGGACAGGCCGCCGATGTCGCCCCGGTCGGCCGTCGCCAGCAACGGCAACAAGCCGATCATGGCATGCTCGGCGGCATGCAGTGATCCCAGCAGCTCACGCGGTTCGGGCACCTGCTCGGGCACGTACCAGACCGCCTCGGTGACGAACCGCCGCTCGGGCATGTCCAGCGTCACCAGGTCGATCGGCTGGTGGTCGGACAGCCGCTTGCGCTGATAGCCGACCACCTGCTCGCAGACCTCGATCTGCCCGAACCGCAGCGCCGCGCCGGCCACCGGCCGTTCCAGCTCCGCCTCCAGGACGCGGGTCGACGAGAGCTTCTTCGGCTGCGTGTAGTAGTCGCCGGTGAAGGGCTCCACCAAGGCCACCCGGGCGACGTGGTCGAGAGCGGAGACCGCGTACTGCTCGCCCAGATGAAGGTAGATCGCTCCCTCGTGGACCGTGGAGTCGGCGCGGGCCGAATCGACGAGGCCCAGCAGTGTCCCGGTCAGCGCCTCGATCACCGCCACCGAGTCTGGCGAGGCGCTGCGAAGGCCGACCCGGGCGGCGGGATGGTCGGCCCCCCGGTAGGCAAGCCCGGCCGGCGTGCGGACGAGCTCCGGCAGCGACTCGGCCAGCTCCAGCGACCCCGGGCCGAAATGCCGCTCGTCGGCCGCGGTCAGCGGCTGCTCGGCGGCGGCGCAGCGCAGATGCCCGGCCAGCACCGCCGGGTTGGCCGGGTTACTGACCGCGGCCTCCGGCGAGCGTTCCAGCAGCTCGTCGGCGTGACGGGCGAAGTACTGGTCGAGCTGGTCGTCGCCTGCCACCAGCATCCCGAGGCCCAGGCCACGACGGCCTGCCCGGCCCCATTGCTGGCGGAGCGAGGCCATGCCGCCGGGAAAACCGACCGTGATCGCGCAGTCGAGCAGGCCGATGTCGACGCCCAGCTCGAGTGCGCTGGTGGCGACCACGCCCAGCAGGTCGCCCCCCGCCAGCCGCCGCTCGATGTCTCGCCGCTGCTCGGGGGTGTAGCCGGCGCGGTAGGGCGAGATCCGGTCGGCCAGATGGGGCGCGTTCAGGCGCAGGCCCTCCCGCGCATACCGGTAGACCAGCTCACAGGCGCGCCGCGACTTGGCGAAGACGATGGTGCGCTGGCCCCGCGCCACCATCCCCACCAGCAGGGTCGCCGCCTCGCCCAGCGTGCTGGCGCGCACGCCCAGATCGGCGTCCAGCAGCGGCGGGTTCCAGACCACGACCTCGCGGACGGCCGCCGGCGACCCGTCGTCGTCGATCACCCGCACCGGCTCGCCGGCCAGTGTCGCACCCGCCTCGGCCGGGTTGGCGATGGTGGCCGAGGCGAGCAGGAAGCGGGGTGCGGCGCCGTATCGGGCGGCCAGCCGCCGCAGGCGCGCCAGCACGTTGGCCACATGCGAGCCGAACACGCCCCGGTAGGCGTGCGCCTCGTCGACCACCACGTAGCGCAGCTGGGCGAAGGTCTCGGCCCACACGCCGTGACCGGGCAGGATGCCGACGTGCAGCATGTCCGGGTTGGTCAGTACCAGGTTCGCCCACTCGCGCACCTGTCGCCGCTCGCGGTCGGGCGTGTCGCCGTCGTAGATCGCAACCCTGGCGTTGGGCGTGCCCAGCGCCAGCAGCGACCGGGCCTGATCCTGGGCCAGCGCCTTGGTCGGATAGAGGTACAGCGTGCGGGCGCGGCGGTCGCGGGCCACGGCGTCGAGCACCGGCAGGTTGAACGCCAGCGACTTGCCGCTGGCGGTGCCGGTGACCACCATGGCGCCGCCGTCCTTTGCCGCCGACCACATCTCCGCCTGGTGCGAGTACAGGCGTTCCACGCCGGCCGATCGCAGGCGCGTGGCCAGCGCCGGCTCGAGGTCGTCCGGCAGCGGAGCCTCGCGCACAGAGCGCCCGGGCATCACCGCGCGGTGGACCAGCTGCTCGCCGTCCGGCGGCCGGCCCAGCGCGAGCACCGGCTCCCAGGGCACGATCACGGCCGCGGCGAGGCGGGGTAGCACCCCAGGTACGACAGCTCCGCAACGCTGGCCTCGAGCTCGCGCAGCGCCGCCGCCACGTTCGGGTCGAGCGGATGCCCCTCGAGGTCGGCATAGAACTGGTAGTTCCAGGGCCGGCCCTGGATCGGGCGTGACTGCAGCGATGTCATGTTCACGCCCAGCCGGCCCAGCGGCTCGATCGCGTCGTGCAGCGCGCCCGGGTGGTGGTGGGTGACGAAGCGCACGGCCACCCGCCATTCGCGCTGGCCGTCTCGGTCGATCCTGGTGTGCGGGGCGACCGCCACGAACCGGGTGAAGTTCTGCGCATGGTCGGAGACGTCGTTCAGGAGCACCGCCAGGCCGAGTCGCTCGGCCAGCCCGCGGGACGAGATCGCGGCCTGGCGGGGATCGCCGGTCTCCGACACCCGGCGGGCAGCCGCCGCCGTGCTGGGCGCCACCTCAGGGAGCGTGTCGGGCAGCGAGGACAGGAACCGTCGGCACTGGGTGAGCGCCATCGGGTGCGAGTGGATGCGGGTCAGCGCGTCGATGTTGGTGTTCGCCAGGCCGACCAGCACATGGGGCACCGGCAGCACCGCCTCGTCCACGATCGAGAGCGGCGCGTGGGCCAGCACGTCGTAGGTCTCCGGCACGACCCCGGCCAGCGAGTTCTCGATCGGGAGCACGCCCCGGTGCGCCTCGCCCCGGGTGACCGCGCGCACCACGTCGGGGATCGAGTGGCAGGGCGCCAGTTCGGCGTCGGGATACATCGCCACGGCCGCCTCCGAAGCGTAGGCGCCCTCCTCTCCGAAATGTGCAACGGTCTCGCGCATGGTCTCCTTCAGAAACGACAAAGGCCCCCGGTCTCCCGGAGGCCTCGAAAAGCGTTCGGCGTCTCGCCCGGCGCTCTCAGTGGCCTCCCTGCCGGGTAAACGCGAAGCCAAAGAGGGCGGGGCGATACATTGCAGGCCATGCTACCAGAGGACGAGCTGGTCGACCTGATCGCCAGGGCGGCCGGCAGCAGCCGCGACGTGCTGGTCGGCATCGGCGACGACGCGGCCGTCCTGGCGGGCGGGCTGGTGGCCTCCACGGACATTCTCGTCGAGGGTGTCCACTTCGACAGCGGCGCCATGGACGCGCGGTCGATCGGGCATCGGGCCGCCGCCGCGAACCTGTCGGACATGGCCGCGATGGGTGCTCAGCCGCTGTGCCTGCTGGCCGCCGTCGGTCTGCCCAAGGAGTTCACCGGCGTCGGGGAGCTGGCCGAGGGATTGGCCGCCCATGGGGTTCCCCTGGCCGGCGGCGATCTGTCTCTGGCGCCCCTGCTGGTGATCTCCGTGACCGCGCTCGGCCGGGCGGAGCGGCCGGTGCTGAGGTCGGGCGGCAGGCCCGGAGACCTGCTCGTGGTCAGCGGCCCGCTGGGTGGCCAGGCTGCGGCGGGGTACACCCTGCCGATCACTCCCCGGCTCGCCGAGGGCGCCGCCCTGGCACGATTCGCGACCGCGATGATTGACATCTCTGATGGCATAGCGACCGATGCCCGGCGGCTGGCCGACGCGTCGGGCGCCGGTGCTCTGGTGCGGCTGGGCGACCTGCCCCGCGCGGCGGGCGCCACGCTGGAGCAGGCGGCGGTCGGCGGCGAGGACTACGAGCTGCTGGCGGCCGTGCCGCCGGATGCATCGTTGCCTGGATGGGCGACAGTGGTCGGCCGTCTCCGCGAGCAGCCGGGGCTGGTGCTGGTCGACCCCGCCGGCGACCACCGCCCCGACCTGGTCGGCTACGACCACTTCGCGTGATCGGAGTGCTGGGCGGCCTGATCGCCGCCCTCGCCTGGGGATCGTCGACGGTGGTGGCGTCGCGCTCGACCCGGATGATCGGCTCGCAGCAGGCGCTCGCCTACGTGCTGATCTGCGGCACCGTGCTGACCGTGCCGTTGGCGCTCGCGGTGGACGGCATCCCTTCCGGGGCGGACTCCAGAGCCTGGGCGTGGGCGGTGCTGGGCGGATTCGCGTCGGTCGGCGGGCTGTCGATGATGTACCGGGCGCTTCGGATCGGCAAGGTCGGCGTCGTGTCGCCGGTGGCCTCGACCGAGGGCGCGCTGGCGGCGGTGTTCGCGATCGCGCTCGGCGAGAACGTCACCGTGGCGATCGGCGTCGCCCTGTTGGTGGTGGCGGTCGGCGTGGTGGTGGTCACCTTCCATGCCAGCCTGGCCGACCTACACCTGCGGCCGGTGCTCTACGCGCTCTGCGCCGCCTCGATGTTCGGGGTCGGCCTGGTTGCCAGCGCCCGGGCGGGCGATGGCCTGGGCGCCTTTTGGACGATCCTGGTCGCCCGCATCGTCGGCCTTGGCTTCCTGGTCGCTCCGCTCGCCGTCAGCGGCCTCCTGCCCCGTCCCGGCCGGGCGTTGCGGCTGGTCGCCTACTCGGGCGTCGCCGAGGTGGTCGGCTTCGCCGCGTACATCGTGGGGGCGCAGCACGGCATCGCCGTGTCCGCCGTGCTCGCGGCGCAGTTCGCCGCTGTGGCCACGCTGCTGTCCTTCTTCGCGTTCGACGAGCGGCTCACGCGGCGTCAGCTGCTGGGAGTGATCGTGATCCTGGCAGGCGTGACGGCGGTGGCGGCGCTACGGGCCTGAGGGCTGGGCGAGCCAGGTCGAGAGCTCGTCCTCGAGGCGGCGACGGGGCACCGCGCCGATCAGCTTCTTCTGCACCTCGCCGCCCTTGAAGACCAGCAGCGTCGGGATCGAGAGGATGTCGAAGCGGGTGGCCGTCTCCTGGTTGTCGTCGACGTTCATCTTCGTGAACTTGACGTGGCCCTGGTGCTGCACGGCGAGCTCGTCGAGGATCGGCTCCATGACGCGGCAAGGCCCGCACCAGGGCGCCCAGAAGTCGACGACGACGGCGGTGTCCGCGCCTTCGACCTCCGTCTGGAAGTTGCTGTCCGTGACCTCGACCATCGATTCGCTCACTGTGCTCGGACCTCCTTGAGAAAATGTCGCGTGAGTATATCCGCGGCCCTGGATCAGGCCGTGATGGTGACCGGCGTGCCGACGTAGACCATCTCGAACAGCCGCTCGACATCGGGGATCGCCATCCGGATGCAGCCGTGGGAGACGCTGTACCCGATTGACGCCGGGTCATTCGTGCCGTGGATTCCGACGCTCGGCCAGGAGAGGCCGATCCACCGGGTGCCCAGCGGGTTGTCGGGCCCCGGCGGGATGGGCAGCGCGCCCTTCGCCCAGTCCGAGTTCGGCGGCACCCAGGTCGGGTCGACCACCTTGACGATCACGTGGCCCTCGCCGGTCGGGGTGGGATACGCGGACTGTCCCACCGCGACCCCGAAGTGGAGCGTCGGCTTACCCGCGCGATAGAGCGTCAGCGAGTGGGCGGACTGGTCGATCACGATCCGGGTCGTCATGGCGCCGATCGTGTCGACGCCGGCGATGCCGTCGACGGGCATCGAACGCTGCGACTGGAACGTCATCACCGCCCGGACGGTCTTCGCGTTGTAGATGCCGGTGACCGGCTGCTTGGGCAGCAGGTCGAGGTCGCGCAGCTGCCGCTGTAGAGCCCTCACGTCCTTCCCGCGGGCGCCGGGCCAGAGCACCGCGGCTCCCAGCCGCTCGGTCGAGTCGACGAGCAGGCGCGCGGTCTTGGTGGCGACGTTCCCGGCCTCGTCGGTGGCCCTGATCCGCAGCCAGTGGATGCCCTGGGCGAGCGGCCGCGAGGGCTTGGTGCCCAGGATGAAGGGGCGGTTGTCGAGGGTTGCGGCCGTCTCCACCGGCGACGAGTCGGTGACCGTGCCGCGGACGGTCGGCAGCGCCCGCTTGAGCACGCCCCTGGTGACCAGCGAGATCGTCGGCGCCGTGGCGTCGACCCGCAGCCGGCCCGACGTGCTGCGACTGTTGCCGGCCGGATCGCGGGCGGTCAGCTCCAGCGGGTAGGTGCCGTCCGGCATGTCCATCTCGACGGTGAACAGCCCGTCGTCACGCGCCGTCGCCGTGGCCTTCACTCCGCCGGCGGTCGCGTTCACGACCGCACCCGGCTCGGTCTTGCCCTGGAGCGTGACCGCGTTCCAGCGGATATAGCCGTCGATCGGCGTCTGCAGGGTCAGGCGCGGTACCTTCGTGTCGACGGAGAACGACCAACTGCGGTGCATCTCGCCGCCGAACAGGCCGTTCGCCTTGGCTCGCACCCTCACCCGGTGCTTGCCGTCGGCCAGCGGTACGCCCTCGACGACGATCCGGTTGCCCTCGAGGGTTGCGTTGTCATTGACAGCAACACCGTCGATCCAAACCCGGTAGCTGCCGATGGCGCCGCCGTTGCCGACATCGATGGCGAGCGTGGGGGAGCGGTCGCGGGTCCAGCCGCCGGCGCCCGGCGTGGCGTCTCCCAGCTTCGGACTGCCGGCGTAGGACACGCCCACCCAGACCGCGCCGCCGGCAAGCATCGCCGTGAGGACGAGCGCGGCTGCGATCATCGCTTTGGTATGGCGCGAACGTGCTCTGTCCATTGCCACCGTTAGGGTACCAGCGAGGCCCGCCGATCCCGGGCCGCCGGCTCGTCCAGCCGGCCGCGGAGCGAGCGCAGCCGCAGCCACGGCACCTTCCACACGGCCTCGAACACGATGTGGCGGCTCATCTTCGACTCACCGTCCGTGCGGTCGGAAAAGGTGATCGGCACCTCGGCGACCCGCCCGCCCATGCGGATCGTCCGGTACGTGAGCTCGATCTGGAACGCGTAGCCGTTGGCGTGGACGCGCTCGAGGTCGAGTCGTTCCAGCACCCAGCGGCGGAAGCACTTGTAGCCGCCGGTCAGGTCGCGGACGCCGACGCCGAGGATGGCCTGGGCGTACAGGCACCCGCCGCGCGAGACCACCCGCCTCGACAGCGGCCAGCCTGCCACACCTCCTCCGGCGACGTACCGCGAGCCCAGCACCAGATCGACGTCGCGGCTGGCGGCCAGCAGGCTGGGCAGCGCACCGGGCGGGTGCGAGAGGTCGGAGTCCATCTCCAGCACGTGCGTGTAGTCGCGCTCCAGCGCCCACTGAAAGCCGGCGACGTACGCGCGCCCCAGCCCGTCCTTCTGCCGGCGGTGCAGCACGTGCAGCCACGACCGTTCGGCGGCCAGTGCGTCGGCGATCTCACCGGTGCCGTCGGGTGAGCCGTCGTCGACCACCAGCACGTCGCCCGGGAAGGGCAGTGTGGGCATCAGCTCCTCGATCGCCGCCACCATCCGGGGGAGGTTGTCGCGCTCGTCGTAGGTGGGGAGCACGATCAGGAAGCGGTCCTCGGCCACGGCCCGAGCGTATCATTGAGCCCCTGTGTCAACTCCCCCCCTGAGCAACGCCGAGATTGCAGAGCGGTTCGAGCTGCTCGCCGACCTGCTGGAGCTGGACGGCGCCGAGATCTACCGCACGCTGGCCTACCGCCGGGCTGCCAAGACGTTGCGCGAGACCCCGGAGTCGGTGGTTCGGATGTCGGAGCAGGGCAGGCTGACCGACCTGCCGAACGTCGGCCGCACGATCGCCGACAAGGTGGCCGAGCTGCGCGAGACGGGCACGCTGCAGGCCCTGGAGAAGCTCAAGGCGCGGACTCCACCGGGCGTGGTGCCGCTGATGCGGATCCCCGGCATCGGCCCCAAGACCGCCCGCAAGATCTTCGCCGACCTCGAGATCACCACCCTGCAGGAGGCGGTGGTCGCCGCCGAGCAGGGCCGGATCCGGGGCCTCGCCGGCATGGGCGAGAAGACCGAGCAGGCGATTCTGGCCGGCGCCATGGTGGCTGAGGGCGAGAAGCGGCCGCGGGTGTCGTCGGCCAAGCTGCGGCCCTTCGCCGAGCGCGTGGTCGGGATGCTGCGCCGGGTCGACGGCGTCGAGCGCTGCGAGATCGCAGGCAGTCTCCGCCGCTACACCGACACCGCCAAGGACATCGACCTGGTCGTGTCCGCGACCGACCCCGAGGCCGTCGCCGAGGCCTTCGTCACCGGCGACTGGGTGGCGGCCGTCGAGTCGAAGGGCACCACCAAGTCCGCAGCCGTCGCCTACGACGGCACCCGGGTCGAGCTGCGGATCGTCGCGCCGGGGGTGTTCGGAAACCTGCTCCAGCATCTGTCCGGCTCGAAGGATCACAACGTCGCGATCCGGGAGCAGGCCGTGCGGGCCGGCCTCAAGGTCAGCGAGTACGGCATCGAGGTGGTCGAGACCGGCGAGCTGTTCGAGACCGACGACGAGGTCGAGGTGTACCGGCGGCTGGGCATGGAGTGGGTGCCGCCCGAGCTGCGCGAGAACCGGGGCGAGATCGAGGCGGCCAGGAACGGCGACCTGCCAGACCTGATCGAGCCGTCGCAGATCCGCGGTGACCTGCACTCGCACACCGACTGGAGCGACGGCAAGACAACGCTGGAGGCGATGGTCGCCGCCGCCCGGGACCGGGGCTACGGGTACCTCAACATCACCGACCACTCGCCGGCGGTCGGTTTCGGGATGGGCCTGGACGCCGGCCGCCTGCGCCGCCAGATCGACCGGGTGCGGGAGCTGGCCGGCACCTGCGCGCCGGGCTTCGTGTTGCTGGCCGGCTGCGAGGTCGACATCCTGCGCGACGGCTCGCTCGACTACTCCGACGAGCTGCTGGCCGAGCTGGACGTGGTGGTGGCCAGCGTGCATGCCTCGCACCGGTTGAGCGAGCCCGACCAGACCAAGCGTATCTGCGCCGCCCTCGAGAACCCGCACGTCGACATCCTCGGCCACCCCACCGGCCGGCTGATCAGCCGTCGTGAGGGATACGCCGTCGACATGGAGGCGGTGATCGACAAGGCCGTGGAGACCGGTACGGTGCTCGAGGTGAGCGCCCAGCCCGACCGTCTCGACCTGCGGGACACGCACGTTCGGCTGGCCGTCAAGGCGGGTGCCCGGCTGGCGATCGACACCGACGCCCACAGCGTGGCCGCCCTGGACTACAGCCGCTTCGGCGTGATGAACGCCCGCCGCGGCTGGGCGACGCCGGCCGATGTGGTCAACACGCGCGAGTGGCCGCAGGTGAGGGAGCTGCTCAAGGACGGCCGCGCCGGCGTGGCCGGCCGCCGCTCCTAGCTCTGCCGGCGAAGCTCAGGTGCCAGCCGGTCGCGCTGGGCGACCAGGGCCTCGGCGATCGGCGTCGCGTCGGCCACCCGGTGCTCGACCTCCTCAAGCTCCTCGACGTCGTACTGATCGCTCCAGACGAAGGCCAGGGCGCCCTGCTCGTACTGGAAGGTGGCGAGCGGGAAGCGGCCCTCGACCAGCCGCACGATCAGCGCCGGCTCGAACAGGCGGCGGACGGCGATCTCGTCCGCGTCGTCGGCCACGAACAGGCAGAACCGGTCGTTGAACTCAGAGCTCTCCAGCTGCACACCCCGATCGCCGGTGAACATGCCGCGCAGCTTCTCGGCGAACCCGCCGCCGAAGCCCTGGGGGCTGAGCGCGACCCGTTTCAGCCCCAGGTCGCCGAGGCCCATCCGCAGCACGGTGTGGCGATGCTTGACCTCTTCGCGGTACGTCTCGACCTGGCCATTGGCACCGGTGCGGGTACGGGTCTCGTAGGTGGAGTAGGTGAAGTTGAAGATCTCCGACGCGAGCCCGGCCATCGGCCCGCTGAATCCGTGCTCCGCCACCGGCTTGTCGCGGTTGCGGCAGAAGGCGACGTCGGCGGGGATCGGCGGCTCCTCCTCGTACGACCAGCGCCGTTCCGCGGCCCAGGCGTTCATGACCTCGCGCCGGGCCTGGTCGGATGCCTGCCGCATCAGCCACCACCGGTAGACCGGGGGGCCGGCGGCGCCCGCAAGGACGGCGACGACCAGGCCGGCCACCGATCGGGTGATTCCCGTGACCAGCAGTCCCAGGGCCACACCGGGGATCACCGCCAGGGCGAGGTTCCGGCGATACATGGTGCGGCCTTTGATGATCTCGAACCGCCGGCCGCGCTCCTTGCGATACCGGTCTCGCGACGACTCGCTCATACAGCCGACCCTACCGCGCGCAGCTCGCTGAACAGCCGGTCGTGCATCTCGGCCCGGTAGGTGAAGAGATCGCCGCCCTCGCTCCGCAGCACGTCGGCGACCGTTCCCAGCAGCTCGTCGATCGCCATCCACCGGCAGCCGGCGATCTCCTCGCTGTCCTCGGGTGCCAGCGCCCGCCCGTCCGCCCGCGCGGTGACGACGTGGCTCGTCCACGGCAGCCGCTGGCCGCGATATGTGAACACCGACCGGCAGACCAGCGGATAGCCGGTGATCTCGATCCGCAGCCCTGTCTCCTCGCGGGCCTCCCGCAGCGTGCCCTGCTCGAAGCTCTCGCCGACATGGATGCCGCCGCTCGGCGCACGCCAGGCGCCGGGCGGGAAGAACGGCTTTCGGATCACCACCAGTTCGTCGCCATCGAGAATCGCGAAGGTGACGTCATGGATGCGCTCGCGGGCGTTCGACCGCAGGATCAGCCTGCGGTCACGCTCGGTGATCTCGCGGCTGCCGTCCCACACCGCGGGCTCGCCGAACCGGGCCACGATGGGCGCAAGCAACGCCGCGTCGACGTGGCTCACAGGGCAAGGCTCTCGAGCAGCTCGATCACCTGCCCCGGGCCGTCCACGGTCGCGTCGGCCTCGTCCAGCAGCTCGGGGGGCGCCTCCGCCGACGTGACGGCGATCCGGATCGTCGCCTCGCGGAACGCGTCCAGATCGGTGCGGTCGTCACCCACATAGAGCAAATGGTCGATCCGCCGCCTGCCCTTCAGCCGCTTCAGTGCAGACCCCTTGTCGATCGCGACCGGCGGCCGCACCTCGAGCACCTTGCGGCCGAAGCTCCAGGCAAGGCCTGCCCGATCGAGCTTCGGGGCGATCTGCGTCTCCAGATACCGCTTCGCGTGATCGGGCCGGTGGGAGTTGCGGAAGTGCACCGAGAAGGTGATCCCCTTGTCCTCGACCCGGCAGCCGTACTGGGGGATCAGACCGTCGTTCTCCACCACCACCAGCGCCTGCCGGATGTCCGCCTGATACTTGGCCGCCTGGGCGACCACGCTGACCTCGTCTCCCTGCATCACCTCGAGGCCGTGGTTGCCGGAGATGGCGACGCACTCGGCGGGCACCAGTGCGCGGGCTTGCCGCGCCGGCCTGCCGGTGACGCAGCCGACCAGCGCGTAGCGACCGCACAGCGCCTCGAGCGCCGCCAGGGCACGGGGCGGCACGCGGGCCTCCTCCGGGGTGGGGACGATCGGGGCGAGCGTGCCGTCGATGTCCGAGACGACCGCAGAGCGGCGGGGCTCAGCCAGGAGCGGCGCCAGCAGGGATGCCAACTCGGGCACCGCCGTACACTACCGCTTACGTGGCCACCAGATTTCCCGTCCTGATCGCGATCGGCCTGGTGGCCGGCCTCTTCTCCGGGCTGTTCGGCGTGGGCGGGGGGATCCTGATCGTGCCGCTGCTGGTCGCCTTCGCCGCCTACCCGCCGAAGACCGCCATGGCCACGTCGCTGGCCGCCATCCTGTTCACGGCGACCGCCGCCGCGGCCTCCCACGCGGCGAACGGCAACGTGGCCTGGAAGGAGGCGGCGCTGATCGGGCTGCCGGCGGTGGTCGGCGCCGTCGCCGGTGCCGAGATCCACCAGCGGCTGTCGACCCGGTGGATGGTGCTCGGATTCTCGGTGTTCCTGGCCGTGGTCGCCCTCGACCTGCTGGCCGGATGACCGACCTGCTGGCGGCTCTGCTCGGCCTGCTGGCCGGAATAGCATCGGCCATGTTCGGGGTCGGTGGCGGGCTGATCTTCGTGCCCACGCTGATCCTGCTCGACAAGAGCCCGCACGTCGCCGTCGCCACGTCCCTGGCGGCGATGGTGCCGGTGATCGTCATGGGTTCCTACCGCCAGACCACCTACGGAGCCGTGCGCTGGCGCGACGCCAGCCTGATCGGGATCGCCAGCGTGCCCACCGCGTACCTCGGCGCGCTGCTCGCCGACGCCCTGTCCGAGGACGCCCTGCGCCGTGCGTTCGGCGTGCTGCTGCTGGCCGTCGCCGTGCAGATGGCGGTCAGGGCGCTGCGGGCGGGCGGCGCCGAGGCCAGGGAGGGGCCTCGAACCGAAACACCGCCGGCATAGGTATCTGTTCCCAGAACTCGACGTCGATCTCGTCAGGCCGCAGATGGTGAAGCGCCAGCGCGATCACCGTGCCATGGCTGGCGGCGACCACCGTCTCCCCCGGGTGGCGCCCGCCGATCTCCCGTAGTGCAGCCACGATCCGGGCCTGGGCTCGGCCGTTCGACTCGCCGCCCGGCAGCTGGTAGTCGAAATCAGCCCACGCCCGCTCGACGTGCGCCCGCCAGTCGGGCAGCGGCCCGCCGGACAGCGGCCGTTCCCTGAGGTCGTCGACCGTCTCCACCGCCAGCCCCAGCCGCCGGGCCAGCGGCTCGACGGTCTGCCGGGCTCGGGGATAGGGACTCGAGTAGATGGCCGTGATCGGCTCGCCAGCCAGCTCCCCGGCCAGCCGCTCGGCCTGCAGCCGGCCCTCCGGGCTGAGCCGTCGCCCCTCCTCCGCGTTGCCTGTCGAGTCGGGCATCACCGGCTCGGCGTGGCGGACGAGCAACAGCGGCACTCCGCGGCTCAGCCCCTGCCGGCGGCCAGCACCTCGTCTGCCTTGCGCTTGATCTCCTCGACCACGGCCGGATCGCGCAGTGTCGTCGTATCGCCCAGCTCGTGGCCCTCGGCGATGTCGCGCAGCAGCCGGCGCATGATCTTCCCCGAGCGCGTCTTGGGCAGGTCGGGAACCAGGATCACCGCCTTGGGACGGGCGATCTTGCCGATCTTCTCGCCGATCCACTCACGCAGCTCGGCGGCCAGCTGGTCGCTGGGCTCGTATCCCTCCCGGAGCAGCGCGAAGCAGAGCGGCGTCTGCCCGGTGAGCGCGTCCGGCGCCGCGGTCGCGGCCGCCTCGGCCACCGCCGGGTGCTCGACCAGTGCCGACTCCAGCTCGGTCGTCGAGAGCCGGTGGCCGGAGACGTTCATGACGTCGTCGATCCGGCCCATCAGCCACAGGTAGCCGTCCTCGTCCACCCGAGCGCCGTCGCCGGCGAAGTAGGTCTCCGGCCCGAAGCGGGAGAAGTAGTTTGACACGTAGCGGTCGTCGTCCCCATACAGTGTGCGGAAGATCCCGGGCCAGGGTCGCCTGATCACCAGGTAGCCGCCGCGGCCCTTGGGAACCGGGTCGCCATGCTCGTCGACGACCTCCGGCGTGATGCCCGGGAAGGGCCGTGTCGCCGAGCCCGGCTTGAGCGTGGTCAGCCCCGGTAGCGGGGTGATCAGGATGCCGCCGGTCTCGGTCTGCCACCAGGTGTCGACCACCGGGCAGCGGCCGCCGCCGACGTGCTTCCAGTACCACACCCATGCTTCGGGGTTGATCGGCTCGCCGACCGTCCCCAGCAGGCGCAGCGAGCTCAGGTCGTGCCGGGCCGGCAGCTCGGCCCCAGCTTTCACGAACGCCCGGATCAGGGTCGGCGCCGTGTAGTACTGGGTGACGCCGTAGCGCTCGACGATCTCCCAGTGCCGCTCGGCCGTGGGATACATCGGGTCACCCTCGTAGAGCACGCTGGTGACGCCGTTGTTGAGCGGCCCATAGACGATGTAGCTGTGCCCGGTCACCCAACCGACGTCGGCGGCGCACCAGTAGACGTCAGCCTGTTCGCGGATGTCGAAGATCCACCGGTGAGTGACGGTGACGAAGGTCAGGTAGCCGCCCGTGGTGTGGACGGCGGCCTTGGGCTTGGCGGTGGTGCCGGACGTGTGCAGGGCGAACAGCGTGTGCTCGGCCTCGACGCGCTCGGGCTCGAGGTCAGCCGGCTGCCCGGGGACGACGTCGTGCCACCAGACGTCGCGGCCAGCGGTCATCGGCACGTCGGCGCCGGTCCGCCGCAGCACCATCATCCGCTCGACGGTCGGCGCCAGCCCGGCCGCCTCGTCGGCGATCGCCTTCAGCGGGATCCGGGCGCCCTTGCGCCAGGCCTCGTCCTGCGTCACCACCGCCCTGGCGCCGGTGCTCTCGAGCCGCTCACCGAGGGAGGCGGCCGAGAAGCCGCCGAACACCACCACGTGGGGCGCGCCCAGCCGGGCGCAGGCCAGCATGGCGATCGGCAGCTCCGGCACCATGCCCATGTACAGGCCGACCACGTCGCCCTTGCCGATGCCCAGCTCCCGCAGCGCTCCGGCCGTCCGGCAGACCTCGTCCAGCAGCTCGCGGTAGGTGATCGGCCGGTGGGGCTCCGCCGGGTCCTCGGGCACGAAGTGGTAGGCGACCCGGTCGCCATGTCCCGCCTCCACATGCCGGTCAAGGCAGGAGTGGGAGGCGTTGAGAACGCCGTCGGCAAACCAGGTGCAGTGCGGTGGGTCCCATTTCAGCGCCGTGGACGGTTCGTCGAACCAGGCGACGTGCTCGCGGGTCAGCCGCAGCCAGAAGGCGTCGGGGTCCGACTCCGCTTCGGTATAGACCGAAGGGTCGCGCGCCACCGCCCGGTCGCGGAACTCCGCGGGCGGTGGGAACGTCCTGCCCTCCTGCAGCAGGACGTCGATCGACTCGTCGCTCACGGGGTGTATTCGAACTCGTCCTCGTCGGATGCGATGGCCTTCTTGACGCCGATGAACGCGGCCGCGGCCAGCGCGGCGCCGATCAGCAGCTTCATGAAGGTGCGGCCGCGGTGCTTCTTGCCGGTGTCGCTCAGCTTGGCCGCCCCGGTGCGCAACTCCGCCGCCGCCCGCACGACCTCGTCCTGCACCTTCTTGTCGGCCGCAGCCTTGCGCGCGCCGTCCGACTGGACCTTCACGTACACGGTCTTCGCCGAGTCGAGCGCCCGCTTCGCGTGCTCCCTGACCTCGGGGTCGTTCGCAACCTTCGTGACGATCGGCGTGATCGCGTCCGCCACCTTGTCAGTGCGCAGCTTCGCCGCCACCGGTGCACCTCCGTCTGGGGATTGGAGGCACACTATATCTGTGGACTTCGCGCAGGTTGACACGCTCTTGGCCGAATGGGGCGAGCCGCCGTACCGCCGCCGGCAGGTCTACGAGGCGGCGGCCCGCGGGCTGGCGGAGGCCTACGACGAGATGACGGCCCTGCCGGTGGCGCTGAGACGCCGGCTGGAGGAGGCCGAGCCGCTGCGCGAGCTGCAGACGGCGGAGGTGCAGCGGTCGGCCGATGGCACTATCAAGGTGCGCCTGCAGACCCGCGACGGGTTCCCGGTGGAGGCCGTGGCCATGCGGCATCGCAACCGCCGCACCGTTTGCGTCTCTTCCCAGTCCGGGTGCCCGCTGGCCTGTACGTTCTGCGCCACCGGCACCATGGGGCTGGGCCGCAACCTCTCGGCCGGCGAGATCTCCGAGCAGGTGCTGGTGCTGGCCCGGCTGCTGCGCGACGAGGGCCAGCGGGTCGGCAACCTGGTGATGATGGGGATGGGCGAGCCATTCCTGAACTACGACAACGTGCTGGCCGCCTGCCGCACGATCAACGATCCCGCCGGGTTCGGGCTGGGCGCCCGTCAGATGGCGATCTCGACCGCCGGCTGGGTGCCCGGCATCGAGCGGCTGGCGACCGAGCCGATGCAGGTGAAGCTGGCGCTCTCGCTGCATGCGCCCAACGACGAGTTGCGCACCGAGCTGATGCCCGTCACCAGACGCTATCCACTGGCCCAGCTGATCCGGGCCTGCCGCGACTACCGGTTGCAGACCCGGCGCCGGATCTTCGTCGAGTACCTGATGCTGGACGGCGTGAACGACGAGCTCGATCTGGCCGACCAGCTGGCGCGGCTGCTCGGCCGCGATGGCTTCCACGTCAACCTGATCGCCTACAACCCGACCGGATCGTCGTTCCGGGCCAGCCCGCCGGAGCGGGTGTCGGCCTTCGCCGAGCGGCTGGCCGGCCACGGGGTGTCGGCCAGCTATCGCCGATCGCACGGCCAGGACATCGACGCCGCCTGCGGCCAGCTGGCGGTCAAGGGCGTGCGCGGGCTGCGCCGCCGGCAACGGCTCAGCGGCGCAGGAACTCGCTGATCCGGCTCCGGATCGAGTCGGCGTCGAGGCCCGCCGCCCGGTCGAGGTCGTCGACCGATCCGTAGTTGCGGAGCACCCTGCGGGGCGCGCCGATGTGCAAGAACCGCCGTGGCCGGTCGGCCAGCGCAGCTGCCAGGGAGCCGGCCAGCGTGCCCTCGTGAAACGGCTCGACGGTGATCACCTCGGCGGCATCGGCCGCCGCGGCGGCCAGCCCGGCGGCGTCCAGCGGGGCCACGGTGGTCACGTAGAGCACCGTGACATCGATCCCCTGCACGGCCTGAAGTGTTCGGTCGAGCATCGGGCCCACCGCCACCACCGTTCCCCGGCGGCCGGTGCGAACCCGAAGCAGCTTGCCGGGGTCGATCGGCCGCGGGCCGGCGTTCTCGGCGGCGGATGTGCGCAGGTAGGTCAGGCCGCCGGTGCGATGCGCGTCGCGCAGCAGCACGTCGACCTCGGCCGGGTGGCCGGGCACATGCACGGCGATGCCGGGCACCGAGAGCAGCACCTGCACGTCTCCCGGGGAGTGATGGGTCGTGCCCTCGGTGCTGTAGTCGTAGGAGCCGCCGGTGCCGATCAGGATCGCCCCCAGCTCCTGATTTCCCAGGTCGAGCTTGATCTGTTCGAGGCTGCGCTCGACCAGGAAGGGCGCGATCGAGTGGGCGACCGGCAGCTGCCCCTCGAGCGCCATGCCGGCGGCCACCCCGATCATCGTCTGCTCCATGATGCCCACGTTGACGGCGCGGTCGGGATGCCGGCGCAGGGCGTCCTCGAATCGCTCGACGCTGATCTCGGCCAGAACCACCGACACCCGAGGGTCGGCATCCATCAGTTCGACCACGGTGACCGCCGACTGGGAGCGCATGGTCGCGGTCATTGCGCCTCCACGTCCGCCACCACCGCGATCGGCCGATCGTCCGTCCGCCGCCGCAGCGCCCGCTCCAGCGCGGGGTGGTCGCGCCCGTCGACGGTCTCCGCCGCCCAGCCGAACGCCGCCAGCTTGCCGTCCAGCGGCGCCAGCGGCACCGACGACGTGTGGTTGTCGATCACGACCAGCGTCAGGTTGGCCAGCCGCAGCACAGGCGCCAGCAGGATGGCCTCCCAGTTGCTGCCCTCGTTCAGCTCCGCGTCGCCGGTCATGACCACGGTGCGCGAGTCGGATCCCCTCGCCCGGAGCGTCAGCGCGACGCCCGCGCCCATGGCCAGGCCGTGGCCCAACGAGCCGGTCGACGCCTCAACACCCGGCACCAGCAGCCGGTCGGGGTGCCCTCCCAGCCGGGTGCCCGAGTGCATGAATGTGGGCAGCCACTGCTCGGGGAAGAACCCTCGCCAGGCCAGCACGGCGTAGTAGGCGGCGGGGCCGTGGCCCTTGGAGAGGATGAAGCGGTCGCGACCCGGCCAGCCTGGCTCGGCGGGCCTCACCCGCAGCACCCGCTCGTAGAGCACCGTTAGGGCGTCGAGCGTCGAGTAGCTGCTCGCCTCGTGCTTCTCATCGCCCGTCGCCAGCGCGGCGAGGCGGACGATCTCTGCCCGGCTTTCGCTCGACTGGGGTGGAGAATCTATCGCCATTTCCTTATATAGGCATATCACAAAATATTCGGGTATGCTAGGAGCCATGGCCGATCTTTCACTCGACGCCCGCCGCCTGAAGGCCCTCGGGCACCCGGTGCGGCTGGGGATCGCTCTGCGGCTGGCGGCCGAGCCCGAGACCTGCGCCTGCGACTTTGCCGAGGTCTTCCACGTCAGCCAGCCGACCGTGTCCCAGCATCTGCGGGTGCTGCGCGAGGCGGGCCTGGTGACCACCCGTCGCCGCGGCACTCAGATCTGCTACTCGCTCGACTCCGATGCGCTGGCCGCCGTCCGCGGGCTGGTCTCGGGGCTGGCCGCCGCCTGACCCTGCGCGGCCAGGCGGGTGCGGCCGCGAGATCGCCGGTAGAATCGGCAAGTGGCGAGCGGGGGAACCATGAGGGCGTGGGTGATCAGGCCCGATCGGCTGGGCGATCCGAAGGACGCCATGCAGCTCGAGCAGATCGAGGTGCCCGAGCTCGGGCCGGGTGAGGTGCTGGTCAAGGTGATGGCGGCCGGCGTCAACTACAACGGCGTGTGGGCGTCGCTGGGGCTGCCGGTCTCGATCTTCCGCTACACCGGCTACGACTTCCACATCGCCGGATCGGACGCCTCCGGGGTGGTCGAGGCAGTCGGCCCGGGCGTCACCCGCTGGAGCCCCGGCGACGAGGTGGTGATCCACTGCAACCAGAGCTGCGGCGAGTGCCCGGAGTGCAACGGCCTCGACCCGATGGCCTGCTCGAATCAGAAGATCTGGGCGTACGAGTCGAACTGGGGCAGCTTCGCCGAGTACTGCAAGGTGCAGGCCCAGCAGCTCCTGCCGAAGCCGGCTCGCCTGACCTGGGAGCAGGCGGCGAGCTACGGTCTGACCTACTTCACCGCCTACCGGATGCTCGTCGACCAGGCGGGGATCCGGGCCGGGGACAACGTGCTCGTGTGGGGTGCCGGCGGCGGGCTGGGGACGTTCGCCGTGCAGCTGTGCCGGCTGTACGGCGCCAACGCGATCGCCGTGGTCTCCTCCGACGACAAGGTCGATCTGGTCAGGCAGCTGGGCGCGTCGGCGGTGATCGACCGGCGTGAGTTCCTGCTCAACGACCCCGACACCGGCGAGCGGATCATGGACGAGATCAAGCGGTTCGGGAAGGCGATCCGGTCGGCGACGGGCGGGGTCGACGTCGATATCGTGTTCGAGCACGTCGGCACGGCCACGTTCTTCACGAGCGTGTTCGTGGCCAAGACGTTCGGCAAGATCGTGATCTGCGGGGCGACCTCGGGCTTCAACCTGGACTTCGACGTCCGGTACCTGTGGATGCGCCAGAAGCAGATCATCGGCAGCCACTTCGCCAACGCCTACGAGTGCAACCGGGCCAACCAGCTCGTAGCCGAGGGCAAGATCGAGCCGGTGCTCTCTCGCGTGTTCCCCTTCGCCGAGTGCCCGGAGCCGCACCAGATGATGAAGGAGAACCAGCACGTCGGCAAGATGGTCGTGCTGGTGGGGGCCGAGCGCGAGGGCGAGGGCAGGCGGGAGTGAGTGAGGATCGCCCGTTCTTCGGCCCGAAGGATGTCTCGCCGGCGGCCGAGTACGAGCAGCGGATCGGCGATCCGGGGGCGTACCCGTACACCCGCGGCATCCATCGCGACATGTACCGCGGACGTCCGTGGTCGATCCGCCAGTACGCCGGTTTCGGCACCGCCGAGGAGACCAACCGCCGGTTCCGGTTCCTGATCGGCCAGGGCCAGGCCGCCCTGTCGACTGCCTTCGATCTGCCCACCCAGATGGGCCTCGACTCCGACGACCCGCGGGCGGCGGGCGAAGTCGGCAGGGTGGGTGTGGCAGTCGACTCGGTGGCCGACGTGGAGGCGATGTTCGCTGAGATCCCCCTCGACGAGGTGTCGACCTCGATGACCATCAACGCACCGGCCGCCGTGCTGGTGGCCATGTACCGGGTTGCCTGCGAGCGCCAGGGCCGCGACGGCGCGGCGATCCGCGGCACCGCCCAGAACGACGTGCTCAAGGAGTACGTGTCCCGGGGCACCTACATCTTTCCACCCCGCCCGTCGCTGCGCCTGGCGGCCGATCTGATCGCCTGGTGCGCCCGTGACGCGCCCCGTTTCAACGCCATCTCGCTGTCGGGCTACCACATGCGGGAGGCCGGCTGCACGGCGGCTCAGGAGATGGGCTTCGCGCTGTCCAACGCGATCGCCTACGTCGAGGCCGTGCTCGAGCGGGGGGTCGGCGTCGACGACTTCGCGCCCCGGCTGTCGTGGATCTTCAACACCCACATGAACTTCTTCGAGGAGATCGCCAAGTACCGGGCGCTGCGGCGGATGTGGGCGCGGCTGATGCGCGAGCGCTTCCAGGCGGCCGACCCGCGCTCCTTGATGCTGCGCACGCACACCCAGACGGCCGGCTCCACGCTGACCCTGCAGCAGCCGGAGAACAACATCGTCCGGGCCGCGGTGCAGGCGCTGGCCGCCGCCCTGGGCGGGGTGCAGTCGATGGCACTGTCGTGCTTCGACGAGGCGATCGCGATCCCCACCCAGCACGCCCAGACCCTGGCCGTGCGCACCCAGCAGATGCTCCAGCACGAGTTCGGGATCACCGACACGGCGGATCCGCTGGGCGGCTCATGGTATGTGGAGGCGCTGACCGACAGGTTGGAGGGCGACGCCCGGGTGCTGATGGACGAGATCGAACGGCTGGGCGGCGCCGTGGCCGCCATCGAGCAGGGCGTCTACCAGCAGCTGATCGCCGACGAGGCCTACGAGAAGGAGCGCCGGCTGGCAGCCGGCGAGGATGTCGTGGTCGGGGTCAACGCGTTCGTCGAAGACGGTACCCCGGCGCCCGAGCGCTTCGACGTCCCGCCCCAGCTGGAGGATGCCCAGCGGGACAAGCTGGCCGCGCTGCGGGTAGCGCGGGACGCCGCCGCGGTGGAGGGCTCACTGGTCGCGCTGGCCGGTGCCGCGCGGGGGTCCGCCGACCTGATGCCGCCGATCCTCGAGGCCGTCCGTTCGGAGGCCACACTGGGGGAGATCTGCGGCACGCTGCGCGGCGTGTTCGGGGAGTACCGGCCGGCGGCCGCGGCGACGATCTAGCCGGTCGTGTTC
>Ga0068857_100000960_pt1 | contig 22044 bp, 27 predicted proteins | sample KBSCornC72_FD_66591 | JGI IMG/M metagenome (GOLD analysis project Ga0068857, IMG submission 66591) | Corn rhizosphere microbial communities from Kellogg Biological Station, Michigan, USA - KBS Corn C7-2 | ecosystem: Host-associated > Plants > Roots > Rhizosphere > Soil ...
CTGACAGTCTTGGCCCAAAGTTATCCAGGTCGCGAATGATCGACTCTCTTTCGTAACGCAACCCGTAACTCAATAAAAAGCGCGGATGGATCTGCCATTCGTCGTGTAAAAAGAGTCCGAGATATGAATTCTGCTGCGATGAAACACTCTTAAAGTTTTGTCTAAATCGAGACGGCGAGTTCGCCAGAAAGTCTCCGGCACTTGCGAAGCTGAACGTTCCCGAGACATCCGAAAGATCGGTGAATTCCGAATTAACACGATGGTAATCGACGCCCGCTTTTATTGAGTGGTTACCTGATAGTACGGATAAGATGTTCTGGAACTGCCAGCGCACCTCACGTCTTTCACTTCCATCTGCTGAAGACGAGCCGGCGACAAGTGTTCCCGAGCGTCTCAGTGGATCATCCGTGGTAAGTGGATCATTCAAAGTGATTAATACAACCGGACTGTTGTTAGCGCTCGATTTGAATCCGGGTTTAAGTTGCGAATATTGGAAGCGCGCCTGGTTGATAATAGAAGAGCCAAAAACAAGATCGTCAGAAACTGCAAAGGCGTCAGAGTTTCGTGTCAGCGGCTGCAACGCCTCAGCCAAACGATTACCGCCGCCAAACTGTCTCAGATTCTTAAAGCGGCCGCGCTGGAAGAGGAATGAAATGTTATGAACACCTGTTATTTGATGGTCCATTTTCAGACTGAGGCTCGCATTCTGCGCGGGTGTATCTATCGGAGACATGTACGGCGCCACCGCTGTTGATAACGCTGGTTCGTTCGCGTCTTCCAGACGCGTCAACTCGGGATTCGTCGGCGGCGGCAGCGTGAAGCGGTTGTTGCTCTGAACCGGGACAAGCGTATCAATGAGTGCGTTATCCAATGTCTTACTAAGTTCATATCCGAAGAAGAAGAAAGATTTGTTCAACTTAGTGCGGGGAACTTTGATTGGACCGCTGAGCGTTAACCCGCCGACGTGGTCTTGTAAGGGAAGCCGCTTCAATCCTTGCGAGTTGTTGCGATAGGTATTTGCATTCAGCGCCTCATCCCGAAAGTGATAGAAGAGCCGGCCGCGAAACTCTGCGGCGCCTCCGCGTGTACGAAGATTGACTCTGCCACCCGATGCTCGACCGTATTCGGCCGAGAATTGATTGGTGACTACCTGGACTTCCTCGACCGCCTCGATCATTGGCTGAAAGCGTTCCCGCGCCGCGCGATCGTCGTTATTATCCAGACCGTCGATGGTGAAGTTATTTGAATACGCCGGTGCACCTGCAAGACTGAATGTCCCTGCCTCTTCAGGTGTTTGATTCGGACTCGAGCTTCTGTCTTCAGCGAGATCCCGAGTTGATAGCGGCTCTTCAGTTACGCCGGGAAGGGTGAAAACAAAGTCGAGCACCGATCGATTGGAAAGCGGCAGCGACTCGGTCTCTTTTTTCGTAAGCGTGTTTCCAACGATCGTCTTTCGCGTATCGATGACTGGCGCATCAGCAGTGATGACTACTGCTTCAGCGGTCAGGACTTCCGGCAAGAGTTCGATCTTTAGCTGGCGACTCTGACCTGAACTGAGTGAGACGCCGTCGAACTTTACGACGCCGAAACCTGTCGCTGTTGAACTGACGCTGTATGTGCCCGGAGCAAGTTGAATGACGCGAAACCTGCCGCCCAGATCACTTGCAACTGTGCGCTTCTTATTTCCTTCCAGTGATACCTCGATGATTGCACCGGGAATCACGGCACCATTCTGATCGGTTACCTGGCCCGTGATAGTGACGGTGTCGAGATCCTGAGCTTTTGAAATGGGAATAGTGGTTACAAGAATGAGGAGACAGAACAACACCAAGCGTGAGGAAATATTCATTTGTCAGACTCCTACGGCGATATTGTGAGATGCCGTGAAAGAACAGCGCAACTAAGAGTTGCCGCAACAGTTCAAAGTTTTATTGTACGATTTGGCTTCACCCGCAAGCGTGAGATGTGAAGCCCTCAACGTGCGCGTGAATTTAGCACTTCACGAAAGATGGGACAAGAGATTTTTTGTTAATGCGATATGCGTAATGCTTAATTTGAACAGCCAACGCCGCCAACTCCCCTGAGATCTTTCCCTTTGCGTCCTCCGAATTCCAAAAGGGATCGAGGGATTTAGCATTTGAAAAATTTTGTTATTGCTCCAGAGAGTCAAGTACAAAACAAGGCATAGCCGATAGCCGGTCGAATTTTACATCAGCCCTTGTTTGGGTGGATCGATAACGTAACAATGGTTCATGCGCTGCGTTTTCATCTATTGAGCCATCAGCGGCCCGAAGGAAATCGTCCACATCCTTACAAGCTGAGCGTTCATTAATTGTCGTTGGTTGATGAATTTTCAAGTTCCACTTTTTCGAGTACGCTAGTTTCTCATCTCCCAAAAACTTGGCTCCGCCTCTGATTGACGTGCTTTCCGCAAAGTAACTCAAGCGAACTAATTGAACCTGGCGCGCTATTCGGCTGATGTACCAGGAGGCGGCGGTAGTACGACACCAGCTGGTCCACAGTGGCTGGTGTCGGATCAACTTGGGACGCCGCGAATGATCTTCGATCAGACGGGTAATTTGGCGAACATGAAACGCCACGACTATCTACCCTTCGGCGAAGAGCTAGGCTCCGGCATCGCCCTCCGCACAACCACCCAAGGCTATGGCGGCGGCGACGCCGTTCGGCAACAGTTCACCCTAAAAGAACGGGACGTTGAGACAGGGTTGAATTACTTCCTGGCTAGGTTCTATTCGAGCACGCAAGGAAGATTCACTTCGCCCGATGAGTTCAAAGGGGGACCTGAGGAGCTGTTTGAAAAGGTGGATCCCCATGATCCTCTTTTTTATGCCGACACTTCTGAGCCCCAAAGCCTCAATAAATATCACTATGCTCTCAACAATCCGCTCAAGTTTGTTGACCCTGATGGCCATCAAGCCACGATGTCGACTGTGGGCACGATCAATAACAGGCCGTAATACTAAACACCACCTTCAATATCTTTCGCGGGACATAGGAAGGTGGGAGCCTTACTGAACCCAATCCTGCGCCAACCGGCACCATTTTGTAGCGTGCCGTTGTTACTGTTGCCTGATGAATCGTTCGGACTTTGACTGTCAAATTTCCAGAGTCCTTTGGTGCTGCCTGTCGCCGTCAAGTGCTGCGCGGGTGTGAAGCTGCTCGTATAAACAGCGGTATTTGATACGCGCACTTCGTCAATCAAGCCGGCGAAATACTGATAACTGCCCGTCGTATCTCGGCCGATCGCCAGGTTCGCGGTGCCGGTCGCCGGTGCGTATGTATTGGCGGTACTCGCATCCAAAACTCCGTCAACATACAGTCGATATTGACTCCCATCAAACACTCCGGCCACATGGTGTCAGGTATTCAGTGTAAGCGTCGTGTTGCCAAATATGGAGTTGTAAGCAGTGCCGGTATGCAGGATGTCCATTCGCAGCGGCTTTGCACAAAAAGTAACATGCCAACAGTACAGTACCGCGAGCGAAGCGACCGGATGGCACACTCCACGAACCAACCATCAAAATTTAGGCGTAATGTCGAGTGTGCCATCCGGTCGCTTCGCTCGCGGTACTGTACTGAACGCTCGACACTCACCAAAATTAGAGTTTTTGTGCAAAGCCATTCGCAGCTTGCCATTATAGACCGCGAGTTGGTAACCGCCTCCATTAGCGCTGTAGCGGCTGACAATCTGTGCGACGGACATCGTGGAGCTTGGATTGATCCACGCTTCCAGCGTTAAGGAACTCGTGATGTTTAAGCTAGCGCTGTTCGGTACGGAGACGTAATCAGTCGAGCCATTCACGGCAAGCGAACAACTACTGCATGCCGGGGTGGCAGAAATCAGCAGCTGTCCATTGCGATAGCATACTCCTTCTGCGGACTGTTCGCGATACTATTGGCCGCATACTCAGCCAGTAACTCTCCCTCGAATCCATAGACTTACCAGGTCTCTACTCCATCCACCTTGCGCTTGATACGTTTTCCTTCCGCATCGTAAGTGTAGAGTTGCGCCTGGTTGTTGCCGCCCCAGGCCGAAGTGATCCGATTCTCTCCATCGTAGGCGCGATTTCCCGCCCCGGTGTAAGTGTCATTAGTTAGATTACCGGCGTCGTCATACGACATCACCCCTGATTGGCCAGACAAAGCTAGCGATTAAAGCACCTCTCCTCTGGCAACTAATCGATTGCCCTCGAAGAGTTCAAAGACACTGCCTGGATGAAGAAGCCTCGTTGGCCCTTCCGGATTCAGGAGGCTCACGTCTGCAATCATGCAGAGTGATTCGTCAGGAGGCCCACTAAACTCGAGCACAAGACTCCAGGCCTCGTGCGGCCATTTGTCTTTCTCTTCTTCAAACCGCGCCGCAGTCGAGTAGCGAGGCCCTGGAGGTGGACTCTCGCGCCCGCCTGCCTCTTTCGTTATCCAACATACTTTTGCCTTCACTATGTTGTTTGTCATGGCTTTCCGATTACCGCATTCTTGAGTTGATCCAGTTCTGCATAACGCGCTGGCCCAATGCCGTCAAGCCTCTCCAGTCTCATGAACTTGTCGGCTTCAACACTTGGGATCTTTGCATCAACAACCTTGAATGCACCTTTGCCTTCCAATATTTCTCCCCATTGATTTGCATGTTCCGCAGTCTCTGCAAACCATTTTCCACCTAGAGAGTTTGCCCCAGCCTCAAACGTTCCCGTTTCCATTATTTGTTCGAACTCGGCATTACTTACAGCGCGGTAGCGTGTGGTTGTTTCCTCTTCCGCTAACTCAGCTTCCCCGGCACCCGTCAAAAGCAAACGCCTGTCGTTACTCCGCCGCTGATGCCGGATGCGTTTTCATATTTGGGCGCCCTGGTATCAACGCCCATCTTCCCGAACGCGGCTTCTCTAAGTTGCTTCCCAAAAGGGGTGGTGCCATCAACCAGCCCAGCACTGGCGTTGAGGGAACTCCCTTGTCCGTTGGATGGTCCGTCACCTCCTGGCCCTGAATAGATTACCTGCCGAATGAGACCCCGATTTGAGATTCTTACTATCTGACCATTGCCAGTGGGAACATCAAGAGACCCAGCCTTGCCGAAATTAACAGCCGAGTAGCTGTGACCGTCGTAAGCTCCAATCTTGCCACTGAACCAGTGATAATTAGTGTGATGTCCTTTCTTATCGTCCCACTCTGAAACTCCCCAATCTAGTCCCTTCGGATCAACCAATGACAGTGGGCGATTGATGACGTAGCTGTACCGGTTCCAACTTTGAGGTTGAAGTGATCTCCCGCTCGACAGCAATGGATCGGGACTCGTAAATCGTCCTTGAGTGCTTCCGTAGTATCGAGCGCCGAAGTAGTCCAATCCGGTTTCAATGTCCCGTTCTTTTTGGGTTAAGAACGGGTAATGAGAACCCGCACACCCACCTGCACGAGCGCGTTTTGTCAAAGAACAGCTGCAACCTTAGAGTGGTGAGGGCGTCGCACGGGCTTTGAAATGGATGATTCACAAACGAGGAGACGAGGCTAGCGGATCTACGAACTTATTTAATGACGAGGGATTCAGATATAGCGCACCTGGTTTTCCATTTCGTCTGCCGTGGTGTGATTCAAGACAAGTAACAAACGCCGCACCAATTCGTGAACATCATGACGCGCAGCGATAATTATCCCGTGATGCTTCTGGGTGGCAGTAGAAGAAAGCTGTAGCAAGTCTCTCAAAATCCCGGCGGTTATGCGTAAGTAATGCTTTCCGCTCGCTCATTGCGTGTGCCAGTTGCTTGTCATCCGTGCTGCCCAATAGCCCGGCTTCCTGAGTGGTAACAGCGACAAAGCCGCGGGCTCGCAGTAACTTCACCAGGAGCACATCCACGTCTTCATCGAGATAGAGCTCAATGAAAAGCTGACTGCTCACGGATTCTTGACCAGAGGGTCAACCAGTTCCTCAGGCACGCGGTTGCGCTCGATATAGACGTTTATTTCTTCTTGATGCTCGCTGTAATAGGAGAGGGCATCAAAGATCTGTGCCAAGGTCAGGTGTGGCAGTTTCGTCGTGATCTCTTCCGGTCCAGTCCCCATTCGCCATAACTCAACAATTGCACGGACTGGTGTTCGCGTTCCCGTAATGATTGGCTCGCTGCCAAGAATGCCTTCCTCCGTTACGATATACCGATTCGTGGTTGCTGTAGTCATATGCGGGCTAATGCACCTTCTTTCATTAACTGTGGCACTCTTCATTCTAGCCGTTAATGCAACCTCGAACAAAGAAAGCATTATCTCTAACCGCCGATTTGTCGCCTTATACTTCGCTCGTGAAAACAGGCCGCCCTGCCAAACGCGAACGCACCCCTTTCGGTCGCGTCTGCACACGCTCCCGGAGCAGACAGGACTATCGCAACAGCAGCTCTCCGATCGCCTCGGACTCACCCAAAGAGCCTACGCTCACTGGGAACGCAACCCGGTCGCGCTGAGTCCGGACCAACTGCTTGGCTTGGCTGAAGCGCTCAATGTCTCGGTGGAAGATTTGGCGGGTTCTAACGGAACTAAAAAGCGCGGCTCTGGTCCAACCGGCAAGATGAAACAGCTATTCGAAGCCGCGTCACACCTCCCGCGTAGCCAGCAACAGAAGCTCGCCGCCGTCCTCGAAGCCTTCGTCAACCAACACGCCACAAGGTGAGTTCAAGCCTCTTTTATCATTGAAGTTTTTTGGTGAGATCAGATGCGCGGAAGTACACGCGATGTTCGGGCTCGTCACTTCTGAACGTGCGGTTACTATACTCCCACTCGTAGTTGAAGCGAACAAAAACCGCAAGACTCTTCGAGAGTTGTTCACGCGGCACACTAAAGATTACAGAACTCCCAGATGGCAACCAGGCAGATGAAAAGACGTCCCCGGTGTCATAACCCACTTGCCGGTCTGTCCCCTTGATTGACTCTTGCTTTTTTCTCTCGCCTTTGCGCGCCAGTTGTATTTCATATCGCTTGAGTGCCTCAACCCCATGACACATGCTCACTTCAACACCATCGTTCAATCCCAGCACGCTCCGACCGTCCGAGAGACGCACTGGTGCCACTTTCGGAGGAATGTACAGACTGAGAGTGCAAAAGTTGATCGCCCATTTCGTGTTGTTGTGAAGCCGCAGCCAAATGCCCTGATTGCTTTCACTCGGGTGTATGGGCTCACGTTTGCCCTCTCGCTCAAAAGTCAGGTAAACAGTTGGTCTGTCATTTGTGAGCGAGACAGTCTCTTTATTCGCGGCCACCTGCGCTTGCTGTGAATAACTAGCCATAAGAAGCACGCTCAAGAGGATCGCTGCTGTAATGAGTCTCATCATGTTCTTCATGCTGGCCGTCACTGATCGATCAGACGTTTACCTTGATTGGTGGGCGTCACCTCGTAGAGCCCTCCGTTACTCTTGGGCTCAGCTAGCACTTTATCGATACCCGCCGCCTGCTTGGTAGATCGATCGGCTTCCTTCCATCCGGAGTTCCAGATTTCGTTTTTCGCTTTACCGATTGTTAGTGAGTCATAACCAAGACCCTGAGCCACCGCAGCAGACACTCGATAAGCCCGGCTCTCTGTTTGATATTTTGTAAGATTAAATGGGATGGCCAAGATTCCCGCTGATGCGCTGAGATTCAACGGCAAGATCGACGCCAGAACTGCTCCATCAGCCACATGAGAACCCTCGTGACCTATGCTTCCCGCAAGAGCAGAGGAATCTTTGTTGTGTCAAGTCAAAAGTCACGACGGTATCCTGGCCTGTGGGATTGTCATCACTAACGAGCTTAATCCCAGCGCTGTCTGCTTGGATGCCAACTACGGTTGCAGCTGGCGCACCATCCTGATTTGCCCCAAACTTGACGCTGACACCATTATCCACTCCCTTAGCGCCGTAAGCGTTTAGAGCCCGCTCAAGTTTTTTGTATTGATCTGACTTGGAATCAAGTTTCTTAAGAGCTTCCTGTGCCTTCTTCATGCCTTCCTCAAACTTCTTGCGCTCATCCTTGGTGGCGTTGGGATCATAAACGTACAGGCCAAATGGATCGGTGTACCTGAGTGGGTTGTTCCCGTATAGGAATAACGATTCCAACTTTGAGGACTATAGATGCTTCCCGATGATAACAACGGATCCGCGCTCGTGAACCGGCCTTGTGTGCTCGCGTAGTATCTGGCCCCGAAGTAATCGAGTCCGGTTTCGTTGTCACGTTCTTTTTGAGTTAAGAACGGGTAATTTGTGCCCGCACACCCACCCGCACGAGAGCAATTTGTCAAAGAACAGCAGCAACTTTTGGCGGTAGTCGAGGCCTTCATCACCCGACATGCCGCTGGCGAAAGGACCGAAGCGCGATGAAGTTTCAATGTCCCTATGCTGGAAGTCTGTTGCGAAGGTGAGCAGCAACTTCAGCTGGGAAGCTCTACCGTCAACATCTGCGACAGCATCTGTGACTCTTGCGATGCTGCGGCATTGACTCCTGTGAGTTCTACGACATCTCACCCGAAGCCACCCAACGCTTCATCCCCGCCCTCAACTAAGAACAGACCGCCGAGTTTCAGTTCGGTAAGCCTCACTGAAATTCTGAACCGCCGTCATTCCCTGTGAGATAATCGAGGACGCCGCCTGTCCCAAAAACGCACCCGTTGTCTATTTGACGCGAAAATTAGATGCCCTAGATGCGCCGATTCCGACATCAAGTATTCCGATCTAGCGGATTGATGGGCATGGGCTAAGAACCTCTGGCAAGTCGCTTCCGTTGAAGTAAACGCGATGTGTCGCGTTGTCCATGCCATCCTCCCAAGAAAAGTTGAAACTCACACTTAAGGCAAGATTCGAATTCAGGTGTTCTCTGGGAATGCTGAATACTAAGGATTCGCCCGGTGCCAAATAAACGTATTTTACTAAGTCTGTCATGCGATAACCGATTGGTGGAGCCGGAATTCGCTCGTCCTTTGGCTCCGAAACATCCCGCAGTCGGCTCCTAACAAAACGACTTCGGTTATCTTCGATTTCATAAAATAGAAGTGCTTCTGACTGTCCCTTTTTCCAAGCGTAGTTTGATTCAATGTAGGACCCTGGAACTTTCAATTGCCACTTCAGATTGTTCTGCAGCGTTAACCAAGTTCCCTGGCTGGATTCACCCTCGCGCCAGGGATCCCGTTTGCCCGCGCAGTCAAATGCGATTTCCACAGCCGGTCGTTCTTTGATTAGCTTAACTTTGTCCTCGCTTGCTTGCCCAAACACCATAAAGCTGATGTAGAGCAAGACAAACGTACTCACGAGCAAGTATCTCGTCGCCATTTCTACTTCCCCTTCTTTTTCGTTGGAAAGGCAAGATCCTTACTTTGGGGAGTAAGACGGTACTTCGGCGATCTTTCCAAGAACGTCCCGATAGCCGTCCGGACATCCACCTCGGACCACCCCTGCGAGTAGATCACCGTCGTAGATCCCTCTCGATCACCGTTCAACATTTCAAGTTCGTAGGGCCCCTTTCCCTGTTCCCTCATCATAGAATTGAACTGTCGGTGCATGTCGACTTGAGTAGTGTAGGCTAGTACCTCAACGTCAAACGTCTTCTGCTCCTTCCGGTCTTTGAGCCAAACTTGTCCCTTCGAAACGTGCGAACCTTCGTGAGCGACCGCACCTGTCAGATCGGACGCCGCTTGTGAATCTTTTATGTCCCGTCGCGCATCTAGCAGATTCCGACCAAACGTTACGGTTATTCCTTTGTCGTTAACTTCAGTGGTCGAACCATTTGGGTCATCACCTCCAACCGTCACCACAACACCATTGCCATCTCCATTGTGACCAAGCGCTTTCAACGCATCATTGATCCGACCATATTCTGCCGACCCAACCTTGTATCGATCACGCAAATCCTCCGCAAGCTTGATTGTCTTCTCAAGTAATTCAATTTGTTCTTTCGATAGGTTCTTAGCCTCGTAAAGACCGAAAGGATCCGTAAACGCCCAGGGATTATTCAGAACATATGAATAGCGATTCCACGATTGCGGTATCTCTACGCGACCCGAGGAAAGTAACGGATCCGAACTTGTAAACCTGCCTTGAACCGACGAATAGTATCTGGCAAGGAAGTAATCCAGTCCGGTTTCAATGTCCCGTTCTTTTTGGGTTAAGAACGGGTAATTACTTCCCGCGCACCCACCCGCACGAGAGCCTTTTTGTCAAAGAACAGCAGCAGTTTAAGAGCAGCGGCTAAAGAGAAAAACAGGAGGCTCCCGCGAGTACAGGCGTTCCGCACTTTAAAGTGAGGGTGGGAAGATGAAGACTGATTGTCCCTACGGTTGGTAGTCAATCACCAAACTCGGCAACGTTAGTTTCGAATCGTCTGCGGTCAACATCTGTGACGGCATATGCCACTGCTACGGCATCGAGTCTTGTGAGTTCTACCGATACCTCACCCGAAGCTACTCGCAGATTCTTGAAAGCCCTCCATTAAGAAGAAACCGCCGAGTTCCAATTCGCGAAGCCAAACTGACCTGAGTTTGTTTAATGCCTCTTAATGCCTTTTGCAGAACATGCCGTGAGAGGTTCAGAAACTACTGGGTAAGGACAGCGCTCAGCTGATCCATCTATCGGGGTTATAACGCCCACAGTTGAGAAGTACCAGTTGCCACGTTCTCGATGAGCATCTACCGAAGCATACAACTGTTCCATCTGGCCTTTTAGGCGGAGCTTGGCGCATCCATAGATCGTCCACCATCCGGCATCTGGCGACGACTCATGAACTGTGGTGGCTTTCGGTGTAAAGTCAAGTATTAAGTCGTCCGGCACTACTTCAGTGTACCAATGGCGATTGCGCTTTACATATTCCTCTTTGCTCTTGCCCTGAGTGAAGGCGATGGAGAGCAGATCGTATTGCTTTCCCCATTGCTGAGTGCGTTGGTACTCGATCAGCAGCTTCAACCGTTCAACTAGATCGGCCCGCAAAGCTGCCGGCACAGGCGCGAAGACATCCTGATCCTTGATCTGCCCATAGGCCGGCATACAGCACAGGACCAGCAACAGTAAACAAAGTCGCCGAAGTTTCATCTGAAGATTGAAGCGTCTTAATATCACGCCTACCTCCTAGCTCATTTAGGACGAGGGGGAGCCACCCTATTTACGCGGCCAAAAGTGTCATTCGTGCGGACCAGTTGCCCGGGTTTGTAGTTCTCTTTGCCTGCATATACATAATCACTATTCTGGTTGGGATTTCTGTTGCGGTACCCACCAGTTCGCGCCAAGACGCCGGCCCGCTCATCATCCGTCTTGGCGTTAGCGAACTGCCGAAGCAAACTCGGCTTCCTTGTTCCACCTTCGGTCTTCCAATAGTCGGAAGCTGTCGAGGTGTTTAGTTGGGCACTCCACGCTTTAACCTCGTCGCCGATGTCGTAGGTAGTAGGGTTTGGGTGCCACTTTCAATCTGCGCCCTTGAGAAAGGTGAGTTCACCGTTGTCGAACTGGCGACCGTGTTCCAACTCATGCGAGAAGCGCGAGTTGAGCGAGAAGGTCTCGCCACTAGAACCGCCAACGTTGGAGATGGCGATGTTGATCCGCTGGCCATCCGTCGTCGTGTTGCCCTCCGCACCCTCGAAGTTATTACCGCCGACACTGAGGCGGTACTCCACTTCAGAGCCTTGAAGGCGATTCACGGTTGCCAACTCGTTGGCATATTTCTTTTTGTCAGTATTGAGGAACTTAAGGTACTCCTCATACTGCCTTTTCGCATCATCATTGGCGAGGTGACGATTTCGCCAGTTGGGTCAATAAAGGCGAGCGGATTATTTCGGCAATAAGCGTAGAGATTGATTCGTTGCGGATCAACAAGGCGCTCAACTGTGAGAGTCACTGGATCAGTAGAACTGAAACGCCCCTGCGTGCTTGCGTAGTACCGAGCCTCAAAGAAATCTAGCCCCGTTTCAATGTCCCGTTCTTTTTGAGTTAAGAACGGGTAATTACTCCCCGCGCACCCACCCGTACGAGAACCTTTTTGTCAAAGAACAGCAGCGACTAAAGAGAAAAGGCAGCAGCTCAAAGCGACGACGAAAGCTGCTCAATGCCGGAGCATTATAACCACATTCGAGTGACAACGAAGGAGCGTGATGGCGTGCGGAGATGCGGTGCATCTGAAGTTTTTCAAACACGTCACCCCTAAAGGTTTTTGCGTCGTGCACACGGGGCAAACCCGAGGTTTGCAGGGCAAACTTCGTGTTTACAATGTTAACTGGTGATGGGCCAGCAGTTACGCACTTCGTGTTTGCGGGGCAAACTTCGCGCATGCACCGCAAACCTGGGGCATGCAGGGCATGCTGGAGCAGGCGGAGCAAACTGGGCCTCTTTATTCGAATGCTGAAGTAGCGGCGGCGCTTTCGATGGTCTGTTTGAGGTCCTCAAGTTCCAGGTGCGTGTAGATTTCAGTAGTGTTTAGATCGCGATGGCCCAGCAGCTGTTGCACGTGACGAATGCTGGCGCCGCCGCGCAAAAGATGAGTCGCCCACGAGTGTCGAAAGGTGTGCACCGAGGCTTTCACTTCTGCTTGCAATGCGTAGTCGCGGATGCGGTCAGCGATCATTTGATAGGAAAGACGACGGCCGGTTACTGCGAGCCATAAAGCTGAAGTTGGGGGAATAAGTTTTGGTGTGCGGCGGCGCTTTCCTTTACCCCAGAGCTTGCCGGCAGCGAGGTCCGGACGCGCAGCAGTGACGTAACGAGTGAGCCAGTGCGCTGAAGTTTCAGTTAGCGGCACGAAGCGATCGCGCTGGCCTTTGCCAAGACGAACCATCAGCATCTGTCCTGCTCGTTTTCCTGTCCCGGCTGGAAAGCTTGTCAAGCTACTTATATGCTCGCCATTAGATAGCTCATATGCTATCTTGCTGTCAAGCACCTTGAGGGTCGGGCTTACACTGCCTCACCCCAACCCGAGAGGTGCTGACAATGCCAAGGAAGAACGCGAAGCCAAAAGAAAAGGCAAAGACGACAATGGATTTTGGAGAAAGACTGGCGGGTTTTCGCAAAGAAAAAGGCTTGACGCAGCAAGCCCTGGCCGAACTCATCAATCTGCACGTGATCCAAGTGCGCCGTTATGAGAGTGGCGCGTCACAACCCACGCTGGATGTGATTCGACGGCTCGCAGTCGCTCTGCAGGTGAGTGCAGATGTGTTGATTTTTGGTGCCGATGAGCGCGGCCCCGATGGTGATCTCCGCCTCCAGTTTGAAGCTATCTCCAAGTTTGCACCCGAAGAAAAGCAGGTTATCAAGGCCCTGCTCGAAGGCATGATCCTCAAACACGAAGCCAAACGCTGGTCCTCCGCTGCCTGACCCCTCTATTCTGAAAAGCGGAGTAGTGTTTGTTTATCTCCACCGGCCCACCCCTGATGCGGTGATAGGAAAAATAAACACATAAGATTGTTCTTTGTGGAACTCTCTTGCCGTTCCCACATTTGCCCGCCATTGGTTGTCTTTAGAATTGTTCCGTTCGCTCCAACGATCCATCCACGTGTTCCGCTGAAGTAGATGTCGAACAACGCTTCAGACAAGTTGAGTTGTTGAGCTCTCCAATTGGCGCCAGCATCACGGGTGCGGAGCAGTAAACTTTTCCCCGCCATGCCCCCGACTATCCAACCATCGTCACCAAAGAAACGCACACGCGCGAGGTTGTCTGTCGTCCCGCTGATTTGACGGTCCCAGGTCTTGCCGCCGTCCATGGTGTACAGGATGAGGCCATTCTGCCCAACTGCCGATGCACGGTCAGGGCTCAGGCACGCGACGCTAAATAATATTTCTTCATTGTTGCTACGTTGGGTTTCCCAGGTCTGACCGCCATTCGTCGTTCGCACGATCACGTTGGATCCAACTGCCCAACCCATCTGTGGATTACAAAAGCTTACTGCATGCATTAAGAGTGCGGCGTTCATCGCCGTGGAACCAAGCTTTATTGTGGTGTCTTGCCAGCTCTTGCCCCCGTCGGTTGTTCGCAAGATCAATGGTAAGCGATCAGTCCCAGTTCCTTGCGCTCCGACAATGAAGCCCGTTAGTCCATTGACAAACTCAAGGGAGAAGAAAGTTCTCTTTGCATCTGTATCCTCAAACCGCGAAGTCCAAGTTCTTCCACCGTCGTTTGTTTCAAAAAGTACGGTTGGAGTAAGCCCCCATCCGTGATCACGATCAGTGAAACTCACGGCCAAGAATGCCGGCGTATGAGGATGTTCTCCGGCTGTTATTAACTGCCATTTCGATACTTTACAGGCAGCCACAACACTCATTACGACCACGGTAGTCCCAACCAAAGTCATAAAGCAAAGCCAATCGCGAAGTATTCTGAACGAATGATGCATCAATGTACCACCCTTCGATTTGAAAGCCCGCGCCGCTGGCGGATGACGTTCTCAAAGTCCCGAGATCTTTTATTGCTTTGGTCCGAGTTGATGCCAACCTTATCGATCATGTTGGCGTAACCATGGCCGAACTCGTGGAAGTCAACAATGTCATCGTAGAAATCTAATTGCTTGCCATTGTTACTGCGGCTGCCTGCCAGGAGAGAAGGTACTCCCAGTACATTTTGGGCAATGTCAGCGCCTTTCGGATTGACAAAGATTTGCGTGTGCCCATTTAGGCTCTCTTCTCGACCAACGGTCGCTGCCCCTCCATAGTATTCCGTTGTGTGAGTTCCGCTTTTATCCTGGAACGTTGTGGCGATGTGGTACTCCAGCACGTCCTTGCTATCTATTATGTCGGCCAGCCGAGTCGTGACATCAGGTTCGTACTTAGAGAATGCCTGACTAGAGTATCCAACCACTGTTACTGTTCCATCCTTGGTGCAGAACTCCGTCGTTGTGAGATATTTGGCAGCGTCTTTCCCCACCAGGTTCTTAATTCTTTCGAGTTCTTGTTTTCTCTCTTCCTCTGTGCCCGTTAACCACAGCTCTTCGCCTGTAGGATCGATATACTTCAAGGGATTGTTCGTTACATACGCATAGCGATTCCAGTTCTGCGGCTGGCTCAGGTAATTGACGAACTGAACCCTCGCTTTGTCCTCATTCATTTCGGCCGTGGCTTGTGTTTCCAGGATAATGTTGTAAGGGTCAGGACTATTAAAGCGCCCCTGAGTGCTTCCATAGTACCGCGCCTCAAAGAAATCCAGTCCTGTCTCATTATCTCGTTCTTTGAGAGTTAAGAACGGGTAGTTGAAGACCACGCATCCACCCGCACGAGAGCCTCTTTGTCAAAGAACAGCAGCAGTTTAAGAGCAGCAGCTAAAGAGAAAAGACAGCAGTTAGAGCAACGCAAAAGTAACTTCGATAGCTGCTCAATGAAGGGCCATTATAGCTGTATTCTGGTTACTGACAGAGAGCGTGGAGGGGTGACGAGATGCGGTGCATCTGATTTATTCAGACACGTCACCCCTAAAGGATTTCGCGTCCAGCACACGGAGCATGCCCGCGGCATGCTCAGCCTGCTGAAGCAAGAAAAGGAGTTAGCGCATCTGCGGTATGCCGGGCATGCGGAGCATACTCGGTGCATGCTCAGCAAACTGAGCAGCGGGAGCTTCTCTAGTCACTTCTATTCTTTGCGGCAGCGCTTTCGACAGTCTGTTTGAGGTCCTGAAGTTCGAGGTGAGTGTAGATTTCGGTAGTGTTCAGATCGCGGTGGCCCAGCAACTGTTGCACGTGACGAATGCTGGCGCCACCTCGTAATAGATGAGTGGCAAACGAGTGCCGAAAGGTGTGCACGGAAGCTTTGAGTTCAACCTGGAGAGCATAGTCACGGATGCGGTCGGCGATCATTTGATAAGAGAGGCGGCGGCTGGTGACGGAGAGCCAGAGCGCGGAGGTTGGCGGAATGATTGTGGGTGGGCCACGACGTTTACCTTTGCCCCAGAGCTTGCCGGCTGCGAGCTCCGGACGGGCAGCCGTGAGGTAACGAGTGAGCCAGTGCGCTGCAGTTTCAGTTAGCGGCACCACGCGATCGCGCTGGCCTTTACCAAGGCGAACATTCAGTTGCTGCGTGGTGGTATCGACGTCATAGAGATCGAGTTTGTGTGCTTCACTGTGGCGGATGCCAGTGGCGTACAAGAGTTCCATCAGGGCGCGATCACGAAGCCCCAGTGTCGTGGTTGTGTCCGGAGTTTCGATCAGCCGGGCAATGTCGGATTCGTTAAGCACACGCGGCAGTGGTTGTTCCTTTTTTGGAAAGGTCAAGCGCTCGGCCGGGTTGTGCAACAAGTGTCCGTTGCAGTTTAGCCAGAGAAAGAATGAGCGAATGATTGAGAGCCATTGACGTAGTGTGGCCGCTGAGATGGGTCTACCTTGGGGCGTGCGATGGCGAGTCGCAGCAAAGACAGCGAAGTCGCGGAGCTGAGTTTCGTTCACGGCGCGCCAGTCAGTGACTTGATGAGTTTCCCGCAGATAAAGCAGTAGCCGTTCGAGTATTCGTGCTGTGTGATAACGACGTGAATGAGAGAAGCGCCTGGCCTCGAGCTCGGCCAGATAAGCATCGACGGCGCGATTCATTTGCGCTTTTCGCTTTGTTTCTCACGGGGATGACAACGGGCAATTACTTCGTGCAGGTCGGTGAGTTCGACCCGCGTGTAGACTTCGGTTGATGAGAGCCGGCGATGACCGAGTAGCTTTTGTATTTGCCGGATGTCCGCGCGGCCTTTCAGCAAGTGAGTGGCGCAGGTGTGACGCAGCGTGTGTGGTGTGACGTGTTTCCAGATGCCGGCGCGCGTAGTGGCTTTGGCGACGATGCGTACAATGTCATCATCGTCGAGTGGCCCACCGGAACGAGACGAGACAAACAGTCGCACCTGACCGGCTTCATGAGCGAACAACGAGCGGGCGTCTTCCAGATAGAGTTTGAGCGCGACGATGGCTGATTGGGTCAGTGGTACTACCCGCTTCGTGTTGCCTTTGCCGTGTTCGATTCTGAGCGTGGCGGTTTGCAGGTCGACATCGTAGATCGTCAGCGCGATCAGTTCGGCGCGACGAATGCCGGTAGCGTAAAGCGTTTCCAGGATGGCGCGGTCACGAATGTCGCGTGGCCTTGTTGTCGGTGTGGCTTCGATTAGTCGTCGTGCTTCTGCTTTGGTGAGCACGCCGCGCGGCAGACGTTGCGGTTGCTTTGGAAGTTGCAATGTGGTTGCCGGATTGTAAGCAATCTGTTGTTCACTCAGGAGCCAGGAGAAGAACTTGCGCACCGCCGCCAGCCGGTTGGCTTGAGTCCCGACACTCAACCGCTTGGCTGCTTTTTCTTTAGTCGCTGCGTTGCTGTTGTCCTGATTGCGCGCGAAGTTATAGAGCCAGATTTGATATTGCTGCAGCTGCGCCGGCGTGACTTCCACAATCGAGTTGCTGACTGTGTTTTCACTCAACCAAGTGAGGAACAATTTCACATCGCGGGTGTAGTTGACTCTCGTTTTGGGTGAGTAGTTGATCGCTTCCAGCCATTCACTGAAGCGTTCAGCCATTATCCTTAGTCGCTGGCTTTGGCTTTCATTCATGACGCCAATACCGACAGCTCGAGATAGAGATCTCGAGTAAGAAGAAGATCAGATCAGTGGTTTTGAAAAAGCGCTCGACCTGCTTCTTCCCACCAGCCCACAAGGTAGTGGTTAAAGCGCTGACCGAGTTTTAGTAAGACCTGGTGGTCCTGTCACCACAACCCCACCTCAACCCCCTCGTTTTCGCCACAAGGTCCTCAAGGTTGAGCGCTCAATCGCTGCTGGATCTGCCTGACATCAGTCAGACCACGCAGACCATCGCTGCCGTTTTCTTCGGCGCGCGCCAGGCTGTAGACGCAGGGTCGACCGTTGCCATTGATGCTCGCGTAGAGATATTCCATCTCGACCAACTGCCGGCAGTAAGAGCGCACTTGCCAGTCACTCCAGCCGGTGGCTTCGCGGATCTCACGACGCGAAAGTTGCACGGCCTCAGGCTGGCAGTTCAACTCGTCAGCACGCTTCACGCACAACGCCCGCAGCTCGTCATAAAGCCCGCGCACCGGCGCCGCCAACTCATCCAAAGCGCGGGAGAGAACATCCTTCGCCAGCTCGTTGGCCAGGGCGATATCGGCGATCGTAACTTCCACGTATTCGAGTTCGACGTCGCCACGCGTGGCCCGTTTGATCTCCCGTTGGTGCTGATGCAGCAGAGCAATCGAGTTGATCAAAGCGAGATACTTTTTCTGTTCACGCCGGTGCATCAATCGGTCGCTGGGATAAGCCAACTGCTCGACGTAAGGATTCACTACCGCCAACGGCTGCAGGAGTCGCTGCGCATTGTGATGCAGCCGTTGCACGTGCTCCGAGGTGGCTCGTTCCAACACTCCTTCGAGGGTGAAGGAACGGCGTTGTCGCTCCAGGATCGCGCGTGTCTGCTCGTGTGATTCATCCATCGTCAACTGCACAAAGCGACTGCGTGTCTCTTCATCAAAGACTTCCGGCGACGTGGTAGTCAGCACGATCACTACCGGCCCATAGACTTCGTAATGCTCCGTGTGCAGCTTGCCACTCTGCGGGTCCGTCCTGGTTGCGGCGATTGAGAGTCGCTGATCAGAAGCCAGCGTCCGCAGTGAGTAGACAGCCTGGGCTGCACCCTCATCCTCGGCGATCAGCAGCACTTTTCTTTGCAACGAGTACGGGTCTTTGTAGAACAATGCTTGTCCCGTCAGCCGTGTCACTCTCACCGCTTCTTCCGGTGGCACGAAGGCGCACAGCGCATCCTGCAAAGCACTTTTTCCTGCGCCACTGCGAGCTACAATCAGCACCGCCAAGGGCTCCGTGAGTTTCCTCGAGACTGCGGCCAGGTAAGCAGTCAACACCGTTGCGCGTTCACCCACCAGCCCGCACTTGCGAAAGTCTTCCACGATGCGCTCGGTGAGTTTTGGATCTTTGAGATAGTGAAGCGCCGCGTCCCTTTCTGCCGGCGTCATTGGCGCATCGGCCTTGCTTCCATCATCGCCGTTCTTGCGCATTGCCAACCGCGCCGCTTCCAACTTTTCGATCATTCGCAACAGGTCCGCACCCACTTGTTGCTCACCCACGCTGCACAGTTTCGCCGCGCTTTGTGCGAACAACGAACGCGCCCGGGCTTGATAAAGATCAATCGTGTCGAGATGAAAGTTGCCGTTGACAGTCAGTCGCACATTTACTCTGAGCCGCTCCAAACCCACCGGCGACAAGCCCCGAATGCGAGACTCACGACCATCAATCGAGAACAACATTGAGTCATCGGCACTTGTCTCAACTTGCAGTGTTGATTTCGATTCGCTCACCGTCGTTGACGCCGACCCTGTGAGGATTCGGTGCACGTCCTCAGCCGTGCCACCTGCAGCTATGAACTCCGCCGCATCTTTCGCCGGTAACTCCATCGATCGAGCCTCGATATTCACCGCAGTCATACGCTGCGTCATGTCGATCGACGCTGCACGGCCCGCTCCATCGGCATCCAGCATCAGCACCACGCCTTTGACCCGGCACTCAACCAGGTGCCCGACGATTTCCTCCGTCAAGCCCGTTGTGCCGTAAGTGGGAATGACATTCCGCAGGCCTGCGCTCCACAGCGCCGCCGCATCAATCACGCTCTCCGTGATGATCACTTCCTCAGTGTTCTTTCCACCTTGCGGATTGAAGATGCCGCGTCGTTCTCCAGGGAGATAAAGATGCCGGCGACCTTCGATGCTCCGGCCATAGAGTCCAACCACATGGCCGCTGTTTGCTCCACCAGCAGCGACTAAAGGAAAGATCACGCAGCCGCGCAGCAACTCCTTGCCAGAACCAGTCAACACACCAACGCGACGTAATGCTCGGCGTCCTTCTCCCGGTACCTTCTCAGCCAAAGTGCCGTCTGAGTAACCAACTCGAAAGCTCGTCACAAACTCCGCCGCCGTTATTCCCCGTGATCGCATGTAGTCCTGCGCTGCCGGCGTCTCCAGTAACCGCGCGTGATAGTGGTCCACCGCCCGCTCCAGCCATTGTTGATCCTCAACCATCACACACTTCGACTCCGCTTCATGACCGCCAAGCCGCCGGTGCGCTTCACGGAAGTCCACCCCGTCCGCCTTCATTACAAAGCGGTACACGTCACCGCCTTCATGACACGCACCCAGACAGTTCCACAGTTGTTTCTTTGCATCGACCACCAGACTCGGTTCGTGGTCATCATGGAAGGGACAGAGACCCACCAACTGCTTCCCGCGCTGCGTGAGTGAGACGCCACGGCCGCGAATGAACGCCACCAACTCATTCGCCTGCTTCACTCGCTCGATCTCTCGTTTGTCGATCAGCATCTGTTTTGCGCGTTTCGTGTTTCCGGCAAGAAAGGTTGTCAAGCTACTTATATGCTCGCCACTAGATAGCTCATATGTTATCTTCTTGTCAAGCACCTCAAGGGCCGGGCTTACACTCCCTCACCCCAACCCGAGAGGTGCTACGATGCCGAAGAAGAACGCGAAGCAAAAAGACAAGGCAAAGACGACAATGGATTTTGGAGAAAGATTGGCGGGTTTTCGAAAGGAAAAGGGCCTGACTCAGCAGGCCCTGGCCGAACTCATCAATTTGCACGTGATTCAGGTGCGACGCTATGAGAGCGGGGCGTCACAACCCACGCTGGATGTCATTCGGCGACTCGCTGTCGCTCTGCAAGTGAGTGCAGATGTGTTGATCTTTGGTGCCGACGAACGCGGTCCCGATGGTGATCTCCGCCTCCAGTTCGAAGCCATCTCAAAGTTCGCGCCCGAAGAAAAGCAGGTTATAAAGGCCACTCCAGTTCACAGATTCGCTTCCCTGAGGGGGGTCAATTCTCGATGAGAATTAGGGGGCCAGTTTTGCATGAGAATTTTCACCAGACTCGGTTCGTGGTCAGCATGGAAGGGACAGAGACCCACGAGTTGCTTCCCGCGCTGCCTGAGTGAGACTCCGCGGCTGCGAATGAACCCTACCAACTCATTCGCCCGCTTCACCCGCTCGATCTCTGCCTTGTCGATCAGCATCAGTTTCGGCTGTTTCTGAAAAAAGCTGTCAAGAGGAAAGTTTGCGAAAGTGGCAATTGCTAACTGAACAGGCAAATGATAAATTACTTTCGCAATATCGACAAGAGGTTTTTCCAGGAAAGATGATTGAGGAAATCGCCATTTACAATCAGGACGTTATGGCAGGACGTCCCGCTACCAAAGCAGCCCCGCTCTTCGGCCAGCGTCTCTCTGCGCTGCGTAAAATTAAGGGCCTTACTCAACGTGAGCTTGCCGAAGCCCTCGGCACCACGCGTGAGATGGTGGATTATTACGAGCGCCGTGCCATCAACCCCGCTCTCGAAGTCGTGCGCGGTTGTGCCAAAGCTCTTAATGTTTCAGTGATTGAACTACTCGGGAGTGAGGACAAGAACGGAAAGAAGAGACGAGGAACGGGTCCCACCGGCAAGATGCGCCGACTTTTCGAGGCCGCTTCTCAACTTCCCCGCAGCCAACAAGACAAGCTCACCGCGGTCTTAGAAGCCTTCGTCAACCAACACGCCGCGCGGTGATTGTGGATGCACACAAGGACATGTCTCAGGTAAACAAAGATGGAAACTCTTCAGGATCAACTGCTGGCCGCCATCGATAGCAATGACCTAGAAACGGCATCGCGTCTCATTACCGGCGATATTGACTTGAACGTGCCTTGTGCTGATCTGGACGGTGCTCCAGTCCTGTTTTTTGCTATTTTGAAGGGTAACTATTCAATGGTCCAACTGATGCTAGAGCACGGTGCAAATCCAAACTATCGAGCGGATGAAGCCGTGGCTTCTATTTACACTGAGAAGCCACTGGATCTCGCGAGACAGGCGCGGATGCTCATGGATTGGGAAACGTATCACGCCATAGTTAAGCTGCTGGAGTCATTCGGAGCCACCTACGAAGATGGCCAAGTCGAGTCAAACGATCAGATTGAGAAAAGCAAGGCTGAAGCGGAAAAGCGACAGTCCCAAAAACAAAACACCTAATCTTCATGGCCTGGAGAATGCTCGAAAGCGAACCAAAACATTTGAATGAAGTTCTTACTTGAAACCGTGGATCT
>Ga0068857_100000966_pt1 | contig 21966 bp, 16 predicted proteins | sample KBSCornC72_FD_66591 | JGI IMG/M metagenome (GOLD analysis project Ga0068857, IMG submission 66591) | Corn rhizosphere microbial communities from Kellogg Biological Station, Michigan, USA - KBS Corn C7-2 | ecosystem: Host-associated > Plants > Roots > Rhizosphere > Soil ...
AAATCGATGAGTATCGGATCCGTGGATCCCGCGGCCGCATAGTAAGACTTGAGCTTGGCCCGCAGACGTCGCGCCTCGACGCGCACAATCGGATCCACCTGCGGGTTATAATCCGCCGGCCGATCGAACACCTCCACGCCCACCAGATACTCTTTGATCGCGGATCCGGGACTTGCCAGAGTATTTTCCACACTAAAACGCAGAAATCTGGACATTCGCTCAGAACGAATAAATAGAGAACTCTGAAGAATGCGATCGAGCTGGTCTTGGATTTGTTCCCGAGTGGGTGTTTTAGAAACTAATTGGGTGGACGGCGCAAACTCGGCGGGTCCCATCCACTAATTATAAGCCCTTCGTCAGTAGATTTGCGCCGATCCTACTGCCAGCCGCCACCGAGTGCTTTATAGAGCTGCACCACGCTGTTCAGTTCACTCAATCTGACCTGTGAGAGCAAAAGTTCGGCCTGAAACAGGTCCCGATCCGAATCCAGTGCATTGAGAAGCGTGTCGACGCCGCCCAGATAGCGCACATAGGCGAGCCGTGTCCGATCCTGCAACGCAGCTACCAGAAGCTCCTGCTGCACGCGGCTCTCCCTCGTTCGCTGGTGAGCGATCAGAGCGTCGGAGACTTCGGTGAAGGCTGTTTGAATCGCCTTCTCGTACTGGATCAGAGCGCTGTCGCGTTGGGCTTGCGTCAGTCTCACTTCCGATTTGATGCGTCCGGCTGTGAAGATGGGCTGCGTCACTTGCGGCGTGAAGTTCCAGACCGCGCTGGGCCCGCTGAACAGACCCGATAGTTGCGTTCCCTGCCCGCCCAGAAATCCGCTCAGGCTGATCTGCGGGAAGTAGGCTGCTTTCGCCACGCCGATCTCGGCATTGGCCGCGATCAAATTCTGTTCAGCTGCCAGGATATCCGGGCGGCGCGTCAACAGAGCGGAAGGCAATCCGGGAGGCACCTCAGGCAGAAGATCCTGTTCCGTGAGGCTTCGTCCGCGCAAGACATCCCCCGGATTCTTTCCCAACAGCAGACTGATCTGATTCTCCGTTTGCTCTATGTTTTCCTGCAGAATCGGGATAGTGGCCGCAGCACTGTAAACGAGTTGCTCAGATTGGCGCAGGTCGAGCAGCGTCGCCACACCTCCTGCCTGGCGATTCTTGATAAGGTCTAGCGATTCCTGGCGCGTACCCAGCGTGCGACGAGAAATATCCAGCTGATAATCCAACTCGCGCAAGGTGAAATAGGAACTGGCCACTTCGCTGACCAAAGTAGTTCTGACGGCCTTGCGGTTCTCCTCAGCGCTCAGCAGATTCGCGCGAGCCGCCTCTGTGGCTCGTCGCAGCCGACCCCAGATATCCACTTCAAAAGACAGCAGGTTGAGCGTGGCGCTCCCAAATGTCCGATTCTGGGAGGGCACAAACGATGCGGGCAACGGTGTCTGGCCATTCCGTGAGAACCGAATTGTAGAGATGTCCGCACTTGCGCCGACATTCGGAAACTGATCCGATCGCGTGACGCCGAGCTGAGCGCTGGCTGCCTCGATACGAGCCGCCGCGTCCCGCAAGTCGTAGTTTTGTTCCAGAGCTGTCCGTTCCAGCTCCTGCAAACGTTCGTCTTTGAAGACCTCCCACCATTTCAGATCGCCCAAGGATGTTGGATCGGGAACACCGGTTCCTTCCGGCGCGCGAAAGGTGGGCGGCGACGGAAGCATCGGTTTCTGATAGTTGGGCCCCACCGTGCAGGCACTTATGAACAATGCGGCCGCGACGACAATTGGAGATTTCAGCATGATCAATCTCCCTGCGCCGGCGCGGGCGCGGGCGGCGCTATTACAGGCGAGGTTCGGGTCGCGCCAGAGACTTTCTCCACTACATAGAAAATCGCTGGGATGAAGAAGATGCCGATCACGCTGGCCGCGAGCATGCCTCCGATCACCGTCGTGCCCATGATCTGGCGGGCAACCGATCCCGCGCCGGATGCGGTCCACAACGGCACGCAGCCCAGAATGAACGCGAAGGACGTCATCAGAATCGGCCGCAGCCGGAGCCTGGCGCCTTCAAGTGCGGCGTCCACCAGGTTCTTGCCTTTCTCAAACTCGTCCTTGGCGAATTCGACAATAAGAATGGCGTTTTTGGCCGCCAATCCGATCAGCATCACCAGGCCGATCTGCGAATACACATCGTTTTCGATCTGCACCTGGTAAGCCGGCAGAAACCATCCAAGCACCACGCGACGAAGCCAAAGAACCGCGAAGGCTCCGAAAATCGCAATGGGCGTACTCAACAGGACGCTGAACGGAAGCGTCCAGCTCTCATACAGAGCCGCCAGAATCAGGAACACAAATAAAATCGAGAATCCGAAGATTACGCTGGGCGGTATACCTTGCTGCGCCTGTTTCTCCTGGAACGACATGGCGCTGTAGTCATAGCCCATCTCGCGCGGCATGGTCTCATCGAAAACCTCTTCCAGCGCCTTCATGGCTTGCGCTGAGCTGTAGCCAGGCGTGGCACTGCCATTCAACTGGGCGGCCCGATACATGTTATAGCGCATCGTAAATTCGGGGCCTTCACGCGATTCGAATTTGGTCAGCGTGGAGAGGGGCACCATCTCGCCCTTGTTGTTTCGCACATAGAACTGGCCGACATTCTCAGCCTTGGTCCGATATTCCCCTTCTGCTTCGATGTAGACCTGCCATTGCCGGCCGAAGCGATTGAAGTAGTTCACGAACGATCCGCCCATGAAAGTCTGGATGGTCCGGTAGACGTCGTTGATCGGCACGCCTTGCTTGAGCACTTTGTCTTCGTCTACATCCACAAACTGCTGCGGCACGCTGGGAAGGAATGTGGTGCTCAAACCCGCGATCTCTGGACGTTTACTGGCGGCCGCGATAAATTTATTCAGATTGGCCGCCAGGAACGGAACGTCGTTGCCGCCCCGATCCTCGAGAACGAAGTTAAATCCGCCGGAGGTACCCACTCCGGGAATCGCCGGCGGCGAGAAATTAAATGCGATACCTCCCGGAAGCTTACTAAGCTCCGCATTCATGTGCTGTTTGATGACTTGAAACTGTTCGTCATTGGACTTGCGATCCTTCCAGTCCTTTAGAGTTACGAAGAAGAAAGCGTTGTAACTGGTCCGCACGAGGCTAAGCAAGCTGAAGCCGACAACACTGGTGGTGTATTTGACGCCGGGCGTCTGCGCGAGGATCCTCTCGACCTGCTTAGCCACTTCGTCGGTACGCTGAAACGAAGATGAATTGGGCAACTGGAGATTTACGTACAGGTACCCTTGATCCTCATCCGGCAGGAAACTGGAAGGCACCTTGGTTCCGAGGAAAGCCCCTGCGACGCCGAACACCACCAGCATCACGAACGCCACCGCGCTTTTCCGGATAAGTGCCCCGGACCAGCGCACGTAACCATCCGTAGCCCGTCCGAATTGGCGGTTGAACCAATCGAAAAATCCTCTCAGAAGGCCCCTGCTTTCCGTCTTCGGCTTGAGCAACATCGCTGCCAGCGCGGGGCTCAGCGTGAGCGCGTTGAAAGCGGACAGGATCACAGAAATCGCAATCGTTACCGCGAATTGCTGGTACAGCCGGCCGGTGATGCCTGGAATGAAAGCAGTGGGAACGAACACTGCGGAGAGAACCAGCGCAATGCCGATGACCGGGCCGGAGATCTCTTCCATGGCTTTATAAGCCGCGGCCTTGGGCGTCAGACCATTCTCAATGTGGCGTTCCACAGCCTCCACGACGACGATCGCATCGTCCACCACAAGGCCGATGGCCAACACCAGTCCGAAGAGAGACAACGTGTTGATCGAAAAACCGAACAGAGGAAAGAATATAAATGTTCCAATCAGAGAAACGGGGACCGCCAGCAATGGAATCAGCGTTGCGCGCCAACCCTGCAGAAAGATGTAGACGACCACGATCACCAGCAGGATTGCGATCACCAGCGTTTCTATGATTTCTTTGATTCCTTCCGAAACAGCGTGCGTAGTGTCCAGCGCAACTTCGTAATCCATGCCCTCCGGAAAGCGTTCCTTGGCCTCCTCCATCAGTTTGTTCACGCCCGCGGCAGCCTGCACCGCGTTCGATCCGGGCAATTGGTAAACCGCGATGATCGCACTGGCTTTGCCGTTGAAGCGGCCGGAGATGGTGTAATCCTGCGAGCCAAGCTCCACGCGCGCTACATCCTTCACGCGTACGATGCCGCCGTCCGGTGTTTCGCGGACGACAATCTGCCCGAACTCTTCGGGAGACGTTCGTCGGCCGCGCGCACGAACCGAGTAGGTGTATTCTTGGCCCTTGGGAATTGGCTCGCCGCCCACTTGACCGGCCGGGTTGACTGTGTTCTGCGTCTGGACTGCGTTCACGATCTCAGGCACCGTGATACCGAGCTTGGCTAATTGGTCGGGCTTGACCCACAGGCGCATGGCATACTGGCCGGCTCCAAACACCTGCACGCTGCCGATGCCCGGTACTCGCGTGAGTTGATCGTTAAGGTTGATGTAGGCGTAATTTGCGAGGAACTGGGCGTCGAGAGTGCCATTGGGCGAGTTCAAGCTGAGCAGCATGAGAGGCGCGGTCAAGGTCTTCTGCACGGTGAGGCCGAAAGCGTTAACTTCGGCGGGAAGCTGGGACGCTGCAAGCGTCGTTCGGCTTTGGGCGAGGATAAGGTCGATGTTGGGGTCCGTTTTCACGTCAAAATCTACAATCATCCTCATCTCGCCCTTGGCCGTGGCATTGAGCGAGTACATGTAGTTCATGTTGTCCACACCGCTCATTTGCTGCTCGATGGGGGTGGCTACGGACTGTTCGATGGTCTGCGCATCCGCGCCGGTGTAAACAGCCGAGATCTGCACTTCTGGCGGCGCAATGGCAGGAAATAGAGCAACCGGTAATCCCGCAATGGTGACGGCTCCCACGATCACCAGAAGGATGGAGATCACCATCGCCACGATGGGACGGCGGATAAAGAATTTTGACATGGCGTTACTTCCCCGCCGCTTCCGTGGGTCCGGGCGTGTACGGCTTGGGATTCACGGCCATTCCCGCACGAACCTTTTGAACGCCCTCGGCGATTACGCGCTCGCCCGGCTTCAACCCGTCGTCGATGATCCACTGGCTGCCCACGCGGTCGCTGGTCTTCACATTCCGAATGCTGACTTTGTTATCGCTTCCGACGACAGCCACCTGGTACGTGCCCTGCATCTCGGTCACAGCGCGCTGTGGGATGAGCAATGCCGCATCCTTGGTTTTGAGTGAGGTGCGCACGCGGCCGTATTGTCCCGGGCGAAGGAGGTTGCCCTTGTTTGGAAATAGGCCCGCTACCTTAATCGCGCCGGTGCCTTGACCCACTTCGCGGTCCGCGAAGTAGAAGTAACCTTTTTGCGGGTAAACCGTTCCATCCGCGAGGATGAGCTCCAGTACCAGATTTTTGCGGGCTGCCTCCAGCGTCGCTGGCGTAGGGTAGCGCCGATGAAAATCCAGATATTCCTGCTCGCTGGCGGTGAAATTGACTTTAATAGGATCCACGGTTGAAACGGTCGTCACGGGTCCGCTGGCGGGGCTGACCAGAGCGCCAACTTGTTGCTGGGCCACGCCGGCGAGGCCATCAATGGGCGAGGTGAGCCGGGTGAAGCTGAGATTGAGCTTGGCTGTCTCCACCGTCGCGGTCACCGCTTGAATCGCAGCGTTGGCGCCTTGGATCTGCGCCCTGGCGGTTTCGACCGTCGCCTTTGCAGCCTGTACTTGAGCTTTTGCCGCCACATTGTTTTGCGTGGCGTTGTCCATATCCTGCTGCGTGATGGCCTGCTGCTTTGCAAGCGGCGCGTAGCGGTCTACATCGAGCTGGGTTCGGACCTGGTTCGCCTCCATCACGGCCACCTGCGCTTCTGCCTGCGCGAGCTGCGCCTTCGCCTGAGCCAGCTGTCCATTAGCCTGCGCGAGCTGGCCCTCTCCCTGATCGACCACCGCCTGGAACGGCCGGGGATCGATTTCAAACAGCAACTGCCCTTTTTGCACGAAGGAGCCTTCGGTATAATCCTGCTTCAGCAGATAGCCCGATACCTGTGCCTTAATGTCGGCGTTGACGATGCCATCCGTCGTGCCGATCCACTCGGTGTAGATCGGGACATCCCTTTGCTCGACCTGCGCTACTTCGACGACGGGCGGTTCTGAGGCTTTGGCGCCCTGCGAACTGCTAGAGCACCCGACGGGGATGACCACGCCTATGCCGATTAGGCAGACCATGGTCCAAAAAACCACCCGCTTGTTGAAAAGATTCACGTTACGCTCCAGCGGCGCGTTCACGACGCCATATCAGGTCAGATGAGTCAGTTAGGTAAATCGATTCACGCAACCGTCGCATTAGCCGGGACGCCTTCCAGAAGTTAGTGTTCGACCGTATTTGGAGTCTTTATCGGGAGCCAAGACGCTCCCGCTAATCTTGCGGCTTCTGCCTAGAGATAACCAAGTACTCCCCAGACTGGAAACGCTCGGTTGTCCTCTTCTACCAAAATCCTTGCAGGGATGCAGGAAGCCCTTTATCCTCAAGAGGGTCTGAATGTTCTCGCCTCCTCCACCACACTCCCGACTTTGCTAAACGTCTCAAACCGGCACTTCGAAAGGCATACTTCGATGTTCCAGAGGCGCTACGGGGTCGAACCGCCGATTTCGTAGCACGAGGCGGTGAGACGACCATCGATCCGAGCCGTCTGTTGATGTTCGCCCTTTTGCGCGCGGTAGCGGACAATCAGTTCCAAGGCGATGCGGTCGGAGCGGAGCATCCTAGGCCGAACCATTGCGATAGCACGATTGCTTCCCGATTCACGGGTTTTGCTTTATAGCAGCACACCCCCGAAAAAAATGCGTCATAGGACGAAAACCAGCCGTCTGGACACATGTCGATGTTGACAGATTGATTTATGGACTGTCGACTGAGGTTTAACGTCCTACGGTCTCAATGATGTGTCGGGCGCGCTTCACTCCACCTGCTGCGCGAATGGCGTCCGCGATGCGCCGAGCCGCGTCGGCGTAGGCGCGCTCTCCGAGCAACTTCCCAATCAGAGCGCAAAGATGGGCGGGATTCAGCTGCGATATCGGCATCATTTCTCCCGCTCCAACCCAACGGACTCTCTGAGCGATCGCCGGTTGCTCATAGGTAATCGGCATAATAAGTAAAGGCACGCCACAAGCAAGTGAGTCAAGCACCGTGTTGAGCCCACCGTGGGTAAGCGTTAGGCTGGCGCGTTTAATAAGTTGAAGCTGCGGTGCATAGGCGACAGCCATCACATTTTTGGGCAAGGCGCCAAGCGACTCATGCCCCACTCCGGCGATTACGAGTTGAACCTCGAGTCCCCGGCACGCTTCCGCGAAGCAATGGAATGGCTTTAAGTTCTTGTTTTGGAGCGTTCCAAGTGAGGCGTAGATTAATGGCCGGCTGTCCAGCTTTTCCCAAGGGAAGGCCACTTCCCGCAGACTCTTGCGGCGTAGTGGCCCCACGTAATGGAAACTATCGGGAAGACACCGGCGCGGGAAATCAAACTCACGCGGCTGCTGACTGATCTGGGCTATCGACGAGAATGTGTCCTCTATGTCCTCGTGGGCGGGCAGTTTCCAGCGCGCCCGGTAGTCGGCAAGCGTGTGCCGAACGGGCGCGAGAATGCGATCCGAGATGGCGTTCCCAAGCCGGTTTCGCATTCGACCCCACGCGTCGTCACGATAGTCCCAGGGCGTGAACGGCGGAGGAATCGAGGGCTCCCGGTTGAGCGCCAAAGCGTTGCAGATCGTCACAAACGGCAATCCCAGGTATTGCGCTACGCTTCCGCCCGCGGGCTCGGTCTGATCCACTAACAGCATGTCGATTTGCGCGCCTGTTACCGCCTGCGGAGCATCTCGGCAGATCATTTCCGTTGTCTTCTGCACTGCCCGCACGGTAAAGCGCAGGGCGGCCAGGCCCGAACGCCTTCCCAATTCCCCTAATGACTCGCGGAGCGAGCCGAGCGGATGATCACTTGCCCCGATTGGAACGAAGTCGACCCCCTCCGCGCGAATTTCTGACTCAAGATCCGGGATTTGGAAAAATGTTACCCGGTGGCCGCACGCCCGTAGCTCATGTGCGAGAGCGAGAAGGGGATTTACGTGACCAGGAACTGGCGGGCCGATGATGCCAAAGTGAGTCAATTGCCCGAAGACCGCAGCGGCGGTTGAGCGCAGAATTTTTCGCCTCGCTTCTTTTTCCACGCGCTTTTCCCGGTTCGGTACAGGCGCCGAATCGACCAAGGCAGGCTCGGACTCGTGAGTTCCTGGTAGGCGGCTTCGGCGGGAAGGTTCGAGATCAGCCGCCGGTAGGCTATTCCGAGATTGTGATAAGGAATCCCCGGAAAGTAGTGGTGCAAGGCATGATAGCGAAGACCCACGGGAGCCCACAACTCTGTCCACAGAGCTCCCGGTGTATCGATGGAGTCCAGCAATTGTCCGCCGCGATCAAGCCGCGTCCCGGCACTTTCGTAGCGATGGGCTCCCAAAGCCCGCAAGGCATTGCAAAGCGCCGCACACGAACTGATGCCGCACCAAACCGCAAGCGCCTTCCATGCCAGACCGTAGTGCCAGGCAGTCGTGGCGCTCGCCAGCCATACCAGGAAGATCGCCATCTCCCACCGTCGGATCGAGGCGGTCAGGACAGGGGTTGCTTCCCTACGGTACGAGGCATTCATCGAAAGGGAAGAAGCGTGGACAACCAACCAGCGGTGAAGTCGCGGCCACAGTAAGCCTATAGGTGAAAACACTAAAAACCGAAGCAAAAGGACGAGAGGAATCAGAACGCTATGCGCCACGAATACAACTGTCATCCAATGAGAATTTGCGAACGGAAGGTATTCCGGATCCTGATCTGTTCCGTACGTTGCGAGACTATGATGGTTCGAATGGACACCTACATAGACGAACGATGGCATCAGAAGCGGGATCCCGAAAATCGCGTTCCACACTGTTTCGAAACCGCGCACTTGGGACCGCCGAAAATGACTGATCTCATGGATAAAGCATAGGCCGCGATACAAAGAGGACGTGGCGATTAGAAACGCCACCCACATGGTCGCGCAAAACGGTTTGGAGAGCAGCACCACCCCCGCCGCCGCCCAGCCGACCGCAGCGCTCAACAACAGGTCCAGCCAAAAAACGACGGCCCGAGGCTGGTGAAGGTCCTTTACTAAGGACCAGACTTCACTGTCGTACTTCATTTGCTAAAACCACACATGTCTATCATACCTACTTGCCACGAAATCCTGGCTTGATAGAGATCGTAGGCGGGTTTAGTCGGCCAATCTTGGGGATGACTCGTTTACGCAGTGAAGTGCTGGAGAATCGACAGCGTAGCCGCACCCATAGGGATCGATTTTAGGGCGTTTCCGATGGAGAAAGTTTTACTTGGCTGCATCGGTAAGGAAGAAGGATCCGCTATCGGAAGCGATCCATTCGATCTCCAGCGATCTTGACCCTGCTTAGACTTACGGAGGCTTGTGGGTTTGGCACCTCATGTGCAACGCGTGTCCCTCACGCCGCTCCGACCAGAATCAGCCAGAAGACGTGCAGAAGTTAACGGCACGATGGAGAACATTATTGAGGCAGCATAGTAGCTCGCGCGAAGAGATGCGTGCTCATCGCCGGACTTCGTCTCGAAAATGGGTACTGTTGTGTCCTGCAAATACGTCCGTTCGAGACCGTTTTGATTGCGTTCACGCCGACCCTACCCGGCGGGACAGATTGCTGACCGAAATGCAAAAATTGCGCGGTCGCATTTATTTGAAAGACGGTGCGATCGAGGCAAGCGAGTTGACGGATGGTAAGCATCGGGTTGACGCCGATGACGACAGCTGGCACTTGCTGGTTTTGGACGAAGACGATCGGGTATGCGGCTGTGTTCGTCAAAATGTCTATCCCGAAAAGATTGCCTTTTCGAACTTGGATGTATCCCGTTCTGCTCTTGCTCAATCAGAGGAGTGGGGGGAAAAGCTGAAGGCGGCCGTGAAGTCTGAGCTGCGGCTGTCCCGCCGCCTAAATTTACCCTGTGTGGAAATCGGAGGATGGGCTCTGGCTGAGGATATTCGCGGGACAACGGAGGCCGTCCGAATGGCGCTGGCAATGTACAGCCTGTCTCAGTTGTTAGGAGGCTCTGTAGGCATAAGCACAGCGACTCGGCGTCACTGCTCAGCATCGATCCTCCGCAGGATCGGCGGTCGGGGGCTTGAGTATGGAGGCGCGGAATTGCCTACCTATGATGATCCCCAATTCAAATGTAAGATGGAGGTCCTACGCTTCTATTCATGGGCGCCGAACCCGCGTTACACTGTTTGGATCGACAAGATCAAGCAGGAGCTTCGCACGGTTCATGTGCTGACCAACGGTTTTAGCGATCAACGCTGGAACCAGGCGCGGGCAAACTTCGCCCTCCCCTTGGGCGCGACCGCCACGGCCTTTTTGTAGCACGCTGACCTAGCGCGATCAAACCGCTGACTTGGGGATTAGATCCTTCGGAGAGTACGAATGGGGGAACCAACATTCGGGCGAATTTACAGTCATTTGAATGACGAACCCATAATCGTCCCGTGAACAATCGATCACCTCGGCACGTACCGACCCGTTTGGAGCTGCGACGGTCAGTATGGCGCCCTTCGGGATCGCAGTCTCGGTCTGGAGTAGGGCTCCGGAACGCCAAATTTCTGCAACGATTGCACACTCCGAAGCCCCTCTGCCGGAGTCGTCTACCCAACTCACCTTCAGCATCTCCAGACACAAAAAGCGTTCTTCTAAAACTGATGTAGGCATGCTCCACCTCCGTTAGAGCAATCACCAATAAAAGGCCCTACCAAAGTAAGGCCTTTCAAACAGCTTGTCACACTCGGTCGAATATGGTTAGCTGGCGATCCGCCGCTTGGCGAAACCCAACCCCACAAGGGCGAACCCGATAAGTCCAAAGGTCGCAGGTTCCGGAATGGGGTTAACTGACGTATAAGTAGCCGAGACCGAGTTGACGGTGAATGAACCGCCTGCAATCGCCGCAAGGATACCAGTGATTGTGCCCGGAAGATTGTTCTGCGTCGAGAAGGAGACGGTTGTTGGCGTGCTTCCGGTAGCGCTTGAACCGGTATATGCAATCCCATTCCCGGTAAGGGTTATGGCCACGTTGTTAGAGAGGTCGCCCGACGCAATACTCGAAATCTGAACAAGCGTAATCCCGGAGCTGGGGGACGGCGTGCAGCTGGAGCCCTTAAGGTTTGAGCTACACCCCGCGGGCGTTCCAAAACCCCCAGAAAGGGTCTGCAGGTCGAAGATAATGGGCGATGGCCCCGAAGCAAGCGTAAATGTCGCCCATCCAATCAAATTGGGAGTTAGCGTTGGGGGGCCAGTCAAGTTACCTTGCGTAACAGGTTGGCCAAGATTAAGCAGGTAAGCGCCGGTGTCCGGCCCTATAGTGGTGAAGTTCGAAAAAAGAAGGTTTCCGGCAGCATCTACGGTCACGTTTCCGACCGTGTTGTCGGTTCCGGATATGATCGCCGCCCCATAGGCGGATACCGACATTAAAGCCAAGGCCGCCGACCCCAGGATTAATCTACTAAACCCTGGCATTTTCCCTCTCCTTCTCGCTATCTCGATCGTTCTCTTCATTGACTCCTCCTCTGGATTGATTCCTCAGGTCGGACTGCAAACGCCCGAGGTAATCGGAGAAGTCCTTGCATCTGCTTGGCCAACTCCAAGTTACTGACGCACTAAGGCCTACGCCGATGCAAATTATGCAACAATGCAGATCCTGCTACACGAACTGCACAAAGTGGAAAAAACTTGCACTTTCCCAGGCACTTTTCACGTCAACGCGGTGGGAAATCCTAAAGAGTGCCGCCCATTGCGTCGAGGTAAGTAACATAGAGAACGCAAATGCACGGCGCGAGCTCCCAACTAGCTGTTGCCATTGAGGAAAAAAAATGTTACCCTACCCCTTATTTCAAGCTGGCCAGTAGCTTACACAGCGGAGTAAGCGAGCACCCGGAAATCAGTGTTTCCCGTCCCCCGGGGCTCATAAGTCGTCGTCTCCCATCCGCTAAAAAACATCCGGCCGTAGTATTTGCGGTCTTCATAAAGACTACGTGTAACCAGAACGGACTGTTAAGTAATGAAGCTGATACCAGGCGCTTTTTCTTCATCCCATCAACAACTTATAGTTCTCGCCCCCCAAGGCTCCCACATCCCCTCCAGATTCCGAAATGTTGTCGTCGATCCACAGCGTCACGCTGACATCCTCGCCGACATGCAAAGAATGCGCGGGCGAATCTATCTTGACGATGGGGCTGTTGACCGCTGGAAACTTGACCCCGACCATCGTCACTCCACCCCGGTGGATCACGAAAGCTGGCATTTGGTTACATTGGATGATGAGGGATCGGTTTCCGGTTGCGTTCGCTACCGTGAACATCCCAACACTGTCTCGTTCCAGGAGTTGGGGCTTCGAAACTGCGCACTCGCCGAATGCCGCCGATGGGGCAACAAACTAAGGGTTGTGATCGAATCCGACCTGGCCGCCGCGCGAAGCCTGGCCATTTCGTTTGTAGAGGTTGGCGGTTGGGCTCTAACGAAAGAGAAGCGTTGCACCGGTGAGGCTCTTCGAACGGCCTTGGCAACGTATGGTCTGGCGCAGGCCCTCGGTGGCTGCGTAGGCATCGCGACGGCGACCATGCGCCATCGCTCCTCGTCTATCTTGCGCCGGATCGGCGGCAGCGCGCTAGAGATCGCTGGTGAGCCGGTGCCGGCCTATTACGATCCGCAGTACAACTGCGAGATGGAGATTGTACGGTTCAGTTCGGATGCGCCCAATCTGAAATACCGCCGCTGGATCGACCAGATCTGCACAAGTCTTCTGGATGTCCCGGTATTGGCGCTGGCCTCGTAACCGTCGAAGCTGTTCTAAGCAAGGAAGTTGTTAATGGAAGTTCGCACCACCGGCGCCGCCGCGGCGTTCGCCAAAGACTCGGGTCCGCTGCTGGATGAAGCGTGCAACCAGTGGGCGGCGGTTGTAGGAGCCGACTTTGTCGTCTGCGATGCGCGCCGCCGCCAAGAAGCTGAAACCGCTACCTTTGCGACCAGCCAAACCGTTCCCGCCATCCTTCGGCCTGCCAACCGCGATGAGCTGCGGAATTGTATGCGCATCGCCAACCAGTTTCGAATCCCGGTCTATCCGGTCAGCAGCGGGAAAAACTGGGGCTACGGGTCGCGCGTGCCCTCTCGCGACGCGAGCGTCATTATCGACCTCAGCCGGATGAACCGCATCGTGGACTTCCACGAAAATCTCGCCTACGTGACCGTCGAGCCTGGCGTAACACAGCGCCAACTGTTCCAGTTCCTGCAGGATCGCAAATCGGCATTATGGATGGATGCCACCGGATCCAGCCCGGATTGCAGCCTGATCGGCAACGTGATGGAGCGTGGCTTTGGCCATACGCCCTACGGCGACCATTTCGCGCAAGTATGCGGGTTTGAAGTGGTTCTTCCTACGGGCGAGGTCGCGGAAACGGGATTTTCGCGTTTCTCCGGCGCGCAAACCGGTCCGGTATACCGATGGGGCGTCGGACCTACGCTTGAGGGGTTGTTTTCGCAATCCAATCTGGGAATCGTCACGCGGATGACCATCTGGCTGATGCCTGCACCGGAGCGTTTCGAAGCGTTCTTCTTCCAGTGCAACCGGCATGACCAGCTTGGTCCTCTCATCGAAGCGCTGCGCCCGCTGCGTCTGCAAGGGATCCTGCGCAGCACGGTCCATATTGCGAACGATTACAAAGTCTTAGCGGGGATCCAGCAATACCCTTGGGAAGACACTCAGGGTGAAACGCCTTTGCGTCCGGAGTTAATGCGCCAGCTTCGCGAGCGCCTCAAGTTCGGGGCGTGGAGCGGCTCGGGCGGATTGTATGGAACCCCCGGCCAAGTCGCGGAAGCCCGCCGAGCCGTTCGCAAAGCTCTCAAGGACAAAGTGGATCGCCTGCAGTTTTTGGATGACCGCAAGCTGGCGTTTGCGTCTCGATTCGCACGGCTCTACCAGTTCCTGACAGGTTGGGATTTGCGCAAGACCCTGGACCTGGCCCGTCCGGTCTATGGATTGATGAAGGGTACGCCGACCGAGCAGCCGCTGGCCAGCGCGTATTGGCGCAAGAAGAATCCGCCCCCTTCGAAAGCGAATCCGGATCGCGATGGCTGTGGGCTGCTGTGGTGCGCCCCCGTGGTTCCCATGGAAGGCCATCATGCGGCGGCCGTGGCCGATCTCTCCAGCAGGATTATGCTGGATTACGGATTCGAGCCGAGTATCTCCATGACACTGATCACGGAGCGCGCCGTAGCCTGCGTGATTTCGATCAGCTACGATCGCCAAGAATCCGGACAGGACGAACAAGCGATGGCTTGTTATCGCCAACTGCAGCAGGAATTGACGTCACACGGATATTATCCATATCGATTGGGAATCCAGGCGATGTCCGAGTTAAGCGCACAAGATGGACAAAGCCAGTTAGTGCGTGCCCTAAAAGACGCTCTGGACCCGAACGGCGTGCTGGCGCCAGGGCGATACGACGCAGTTTAAGAAGTTACGGGCGGCGAATCTTACTTGCAGCGGTCCGCCGGCGTGGGTTTCTCGCGATATTTATCGTGGCAGTTCGCGCAGGCGTTGGTGATAGCTTCAGCCGCATCGAGGATCTTGTCCTGGTCCTTAGCTTGCGCTGCCTTGTAAGACACCATGCCAGCGGCTCGAAGGCCTTGCACCAGCTTCGGCCAATCCGCATTGGCGATCGGAACAGCCACGCCGTTGGAACACTTGCGTCCGGGCACCGTGAGAAGGTTCGCGGCTTCCACCAGCGCCAGCGAACTGTTCTCCACCGCTTCCCATTTCCCGTAGGAACTGGCCAAGGGGTTCACCGACGTGGCTGGGTCCTTGGCTTGGGGCACATCGCTGGGATTATCACCCTGGGCGAAGAAGATCACATTCGAATTGGGATACAGAATCCCTTTCATCAGTTGTCCGAGGGTCGCAGGATTTCGACTTGCCGGAGCCGCGGCTGGGCCCTTCGCTTTCGCAGGTGCTGGAACACCCTTGGATTGTGCGGGTGCTGGAGTCTGCGCCTGCAAAGCCGCGCAAGAAAGCAACACAAAAACTAATCTACCGAGTCGCATATGATTCCTCTCATCATCCATGATTGTTGGCGTTACTGTCGAGAAAGCGCTCTATTGCGTGGATCTTGTCCAGCGGAGGCTCGATGTATCCAATGCCGCGTCCGGCGCACGCGATGCTCACCCACAAAAGGAGAGACAGGAAGGCCGCCAGCTTGGCTTGCGCCGGTATCCGCGGAGCTCGGTCGATTTCGACCGTATTGTAATAGACGCTCCGGCGAAATACCCATCCGTGCACGAACACCAAAGCTAGAAGCAACACCTTGATCCGAAAGAATATGTTGAAGTAATACTCTTCCGCCTTCGACCCGAGCATCAGGATGCCGCAGGTGGCCACCAGGATCAAACCTATTCTCTTCGGCATACGCAGCTGATTGACGACGTCGGTCACCGAATGGGTCCGCATCGCCAGCCCCAGCAGGCGCATATCCGTCAGTAAGATAAGTCCGCCGAATAGAGCGATCCCCAGCAAGTGGAGCGACATTACCGCCGGATAAACGAACCACGACAGCCGGAGCTCGGTGAAGAACGCCGAGCTTTGCACCCATTGAGCGAAAGAAAGAATCATGACGGATCTCTATGTGAGCCCTTCGTTGACGAATGCGATGAAGATACCGCCAAAAATAACCGCCCCCCAAAGCGCCAGGGACACGGATGCCACTAGTTTGGCGTGAGGCGGTGAAGGATTCGATCTTGCCACGCGCCGGTGAATCGTGTAGTTGAAGACGATGGCCAGCAGCAGGCAGGCCATCTTAATGAGGAAGGCCCAATTGAGGTAGTACATGTCGGGATCGGACGAAAACAGCAGCAATCCCGAAAACAGCATGATCACGATGCCCACCAGGGTCCAAGTGGATGTATCCTTCAAAAGCTGAGCCGCGGGCTGCCGCCGCATTCCGATGCCCAGAAGCCGAAAATCCACCAAGGCGATGGTTCCGATGGACAGGGCGAACCCGATGATGTGAATGCATTCCAGAACCGGAAAGCTGAGTTCGGACTCATTGAGAGGGTTCGAGATGGCAAGCAGCATGAATGAAAGAATCTTAAGGGTTTAGGGCGTTTTTCAAGCCAAAAACCTAAGAGAGACTACCATAAGAACCTCCACCATCAGTGCCACTTGGTGTCAGCTTTAGGTCAGTGACCGCGGCGTGACGCGCTAACCCATTTAGAACATTCGCTCGCAATCGCAAACTTTCTCGCGCGGAGCCCAATCCGATCTAAGGTCCCTTTCCGTACACAGCGTAGGAGAGTGAACATGAAACTGATTTCCAAAGGCTTCATCGCGGCGACGTTTCTCGCTGCAGCCGGAATGACGATGCGAGCGTCCAGCCATCGCGAGGCACTCGCCATCCTGAACGAACCGTGCGCTGACAATACGGACACCTACGCGTGGGTATCGAATAGTCCGCACGACAAACTTTACCTGATCATGGATTTCAACCCGCTCCACGAACCAGGACAAGGCAACCAGGGCTTGCGTGCATGCAACGGGTACCGCTACGAATTCCATATCGCGAAGGGCGCCAGCCTCAAGGATGAAGTGGTTTACCGCGTTGAGTTTACGAATACGCTCACGCCTGAAGCCGCGCCCAGCGCGACAGATGGTCTGGGCGGCGGAAACGAGCTGCTCTGGCAGCTCACCGGCGGCACCGAGACCATGAAAGTGACCAAGATCCTGGGATCGGAAACGGACCACCTCAACGATGGCGACGATGGCGGTACCGTCCTCGGCAACAATCTCACCGTCCTCCCGAACAACCACGGCCCGCAGACCGACAGACTGGTTTACGGCCTGGGACCCTTCCGGGGTTACGATTCCGGGGACGCCACCAGCCGTGAAGTCGGTCTCTATGACCAGCCGTTCGTGGACTCCTTTATCCATGATCTTTCGAATGGCGGCCGGATCATCGCCGGCCAGTTTGACGATCCGTATCAGCTCGACGAGAAGGGAATCTTCGATCTGGTCAACTTGAATCGTGACGACCTCGGCGGAATCCCGGGTGCTCGACGCGCGCCAGGCAAAGACGTGTTTACCGGCTTCAATATCTTTTCGATCGCTTTGGAGGTTCCGATTAGCGAGGTGTTCCCGACCGGTATCCCGCACAACGGTGTGGTTAATTCCAACTCCACCGATAGCCTCTTACGGGTCTGGTCGCGCATTAGCCGTCAAGAGACGCAAACCGTCACTTCCGACAACATCATCACGGGCCTGAAAGGCTCTGGTCCATGGGTACAGGTGGGACGAAATGCCCTGCCCCTGTTCAACGCAGGGTTGGTCGGAACCCAGCGTCAAACCCAGTATCTGCATACCAGTCCGATGAAGGATGTGACCAACTTCGGCGCTGACATCCTGTATCCGGTGCTGGTGCGAGACGCCGAAGCTCTGGGCATCTACAAGGCGTTGAGTGTAGATGACGCTACGGTTGCAAAACTCAAAGGACCGCGCCTGGACATCATCAACGCGATCAACCTAGGCCGGCCCATCCCGGTCGCCGATGGCTCTACAGGCGATGTCATCACCATCGATGCATCCATAGATTCGAAGTTTCCTAATGGACGCCGCCTCGGTGGTGGACTCGCCCCGAACATGAATCAGGTAAATGTGAACAGCGTGCTGATCAGCCTGATCGTAGCGGGCAATGCGAATGCGGGCCTGGCTAAGGGTGTCGAAGTGAACGACAAAGACTACCTGCCGAGGTTTCCGTTCCTTGCTCCTGCTCACCAGGGTCTGCTGCAAGGACACGGCGGGATTAACGTTCCGACGGAACAGAACATCCCGCAGCCGTAGCGAGGCGAATGGCATGCATCGCTTATTAAGATCATCGATGCTTATCCGGATGGGGCTGCTGGTAACGGCGCCCCTCCTGGCCCACGATATGTGGATCGAGCCGATGACGTTCTCTCCACAAACGGGCGAAATCGTCGGCGTGAAGTTACGTGTCGGCCAGGATCTGCTGGGCGATCCGCTGCCACGCACTACGTCGCTCATCAATCAGTTCATCGTCGAGGATTCGGAAGGCCGCAAGCCCCTGGTCGGCCGGGATGGATCCGATCCTGCCGGCTTCCTGCGTGTAGCCGCGCCGGGCTTGCTGGTGATCGGCTACAACAGCAATCCGAGCTCGGTTGAACTGACGCCGGAGAAGTTCAATCAGTATGTAAAGGAAGAAGGGCTGGATACGATCGCGGCGCTGCGAGCCAGCCGCAACGAAACAGGCTCAAAGGCCAGGGAGATTTTTTCACGCTGCGCGAAAAGCCTGGTGCTTTCGGGACCCGCTAGCGAAACGGCGGGCGACCACAGGCTGGGCTTTACGCTGGAACTAGTCGCCGAACGGAATCCTTATACTCTCCGCGCAGGTCAGGATCTTCCGGTTCGCCTGACCTATGAGAATCGTCCGCTGGCAGGCGCGCTGGTGGTCGCGATGAACCGTCTGAATCCTAGCGAGAAGGTCACTGCACGTACGGACAAAGCCGGGCGCGTACGACTCCGGTTGCGTCCGGGAGGGATGTGGCTGATCAAAGCCGTCCATATGATTCCGGCTCCAGCAGGCGCGAATGCGGAATGGGCTAGCTATTGGGCATCGCTCACGTTCGAGCAAAGCAGGAATTAAGGTGCGGCATTCACATATAGTCTGTGGCCTTACTCTGATGCTGTGTAGCGGAGTGCAGGCCCACGAAATTGGCACGACACGAGTATCGGTCTCCTTTCAAGAAGGCCGGACCTACGACGTTGAAATCGTGACCGATGCCACGGCTCTGGCCGAGAAACTTGAAGTCTCACCTGGTTCGGGCTTCGATGAGAAGTTTCGCCAGCGCGTGAAAATTGCATTCGACGGCGCGGACGTGCGTCCTCAGATTTCGTATTCGGTCGAGCCGCCGATCGACGCCCTGTCGGCTGCTGCGGCGACTATTCATCTCACCGGGCAGATTCCCGAGAAGGCGCAGCACTTCACCTGGACTTTTGGCTGGACGTTCGCGACCTATGCGCTCACGGCGGGCGGCGCAACGCAATGGCTCGAAGGCGGGGAAACCAGTACGCCGCTGGCACTCGCTTCTTTGGCTCCGCAGCCCAACCGGATGAGTACTGCCTGGCGCTATCTACGGCTGGGATTCACCCACATCGTGCCGTACGGGCTGGATCACATGCTATTTGTGCTCGGCATCTATCTGCTGAGCCGCCGCGCACGCTCGGTCCTGCTGCAGGTCAGCGCATTCACGGTGGCTCATTCGATCACGCTGGGCCTGAGCATGTACGGCCTGATTTCGGTACCGCCGAGAATCGTCGAGCCGATGATCGCTATTTCGATTGCCTATGTCGCGATTGAAAATATCTTCTCATCCGAGCTGAGATCGTGGCGGATCGCTCTCGTTTTCGCCTTCGGGCTTCTGCACGGCATGGGTTTCGCCGGAGCACTCAAGGAACTCGGGCTGCCACGCTCACAGTTCGTAACGGCGCTACTGACGTTCAATGTAGGAGTCGAAGCGGGACAACTCGCGGTAATCGCGACTGCGTTTCTGCTGGTGGGATGGCACTGCGCCGATCGCAACTGGTACCGCAGCCGAGTGGTCGTTCCCGCCTCTATGGTCATCGCGTGTACAGCGGTTTACTGGACCATCGAGCGGCTGTCCTTATAAATAGGCGCAGATTATTTGCTCAGTGCGCGGATGGAAGTGAATGCCAGACCGTTGAATCGGATTCCCAACGCGTCGATCGGAACATTCGAGTTCAGTTCGATGACGCCCCGAACTTCGCCTGTACTATTCAGCGGCTTGGCCAGGATGGCCCGGTGCGAACGCTTCGCCAGCGAGAACGATGATACGGCCGTGGGACTGAAGTTGTTATTCACGTCCGTGATGGTCATGGGGATGGTGGTCCCTTGTTCAGTGCGCATGGTGAGAGTAATCTGCGCATCGATGCTCGGATTGGGATTGGCGAGCCCGATGCCAAGAGCCATGGCTCCGCCCACGTCGAAAGGTATCAGTAGCTTGGTGCTTCCACTGCTCAGTAGAGGCACGGCCGCTTCCTGGTTGGTTTGAGTTTGTCGGAAAATCGCCGTTCCAGCGATCTGCTGGGTGCTGGCCACTTCCGCCCATCCCTGCTGAAGAGGATCGGCAGGGAGAGCCGCGGTCTCGATGGTTTGGCTGAATCCGGGCTGGATGGTTCCGGATGGGATGGCGCCCCCGGTCAAAGGCATAGTCCCCGGAGTCCCATCCTCGTTCGAAAAGTTGACGCTAAACGCCGCCGCGACAGCATCGGTGTTCACCGGAATGATGGTGGTTTGCCATCCGCCGCCGAAAGCAACGTGCGAGATGGTCTTGGTGGCCGCCGGTTGGGATGTAACGGAGTCAATGGACGTAAAAGCCAAGCCATTGAACCGGATTCCCAAAGCGTAGATCGGCACGTTGGAATTCAATTCGATGACACCCCGGACTTCGCCCGTCGCGCTCAGCGGCTTGGCCAGGATCGCCCGGTGCGAATGCCTCGGCAAGGCGAGCGAAGACACGGCCGAAGAGCTGAAGTTGTTATTCGCATCCGTGATGGTCATCGGGATAGAGTTCCCTTGCTCGGTACGCATCGTCAGGCTGATCTGCGCGTCCGTGTCCGAGCTGGGATTGGCGAGTCCTATTCCGAGAGCAAACGGACCGCCCACGTCGAAGGGAATCAGCAACTTGATACTGCCGTTATTGGACAAAGAAACGGCAGCCTCCTGATGGCTCTTGGTCTCGCTAAAGATCGCCGTTCCTCCGATCTGCTGGCTGCTGATCACTTCCGCCCATCCCTCCTGCAGTGGATCGGTGGAGAGAGCGGCCGTCTCGATGGTTTGGCTGAACCCGGGCTGGATGGTTCCAGCAGAGGCGGATCCGACACCCAGCGGCACGGCTGTCAATGTCCCGGCGTCGTTCCAAAAGTTGACGCTGTATTGGGCGGGCACAGAGTCCAGATTCACCAGCACTATGCTGGTCTGCCATCCTCCGCCGTAGGCGATGTGGGAGATCGTCTGGTTGGCGGTTGTCGTCGAATCTCCGGTAACTAGGAGACTTATATTTACTGACGTGACGTTACCAGCACTGTCGAACGCGTCGATTCGTCCCTGATAGGGCTGGGCTGAAGGCGCCAGTCCGTTGGCAGACGCAGTGATATTGATTGCACCGGGGGTCTGCACGCCGGGTGGCGGAGCAGGCGCGGGCGATGCCGTCAGCCAGCTTGCTCCTGATTTGATCGCGTATCCGTAAAACAGGGTCTCGGTGCCCCCGGAGACGTTGATGGCGCCGTTCAGTGAGGACGGGGAGGCCAACGCCATCACCTGATCCGGACCTCGGCCGGGTTGCTGGCCCGTGGTCCAGGTAACTTGAAGCGCTCCATTTCTCACAGTGGCGGTGGCGTTCAAAATCTGTGGACCATTCGATACTGCATTTATCGGCGTGACGGTAACCGATCCTGAATAGGTTCCTTGCGCCAGCCCCGCCAGATTGGCGGATAGAGAAACCGAAGCCGGCGTAGTTCCGGTGGTGACACTGGCATGCAGCCAACTGGGCCCCACTGAATTGCCGGTGCTGGTGGATACGTTGAAGTTGATTGGCTGACCCGACGAGCTATTTTTAATGTCTATCGAGCCAATGTTGAGGTTCTGCCCCGTGACTCCACTGCCGGAACACCCATTACACACTGCCGAAAGCGTGGGGAGTTGGCCAATAACAAAGGCTACTGGCACTTTCGTTAGATTGTTGTTGGAGTCGCGAAAATCGATGGTGGCGAAATACGT
>Ga0068857_100000967_pt1 | contig 21953 bp, 14 predicted proteins | sample KBSCornC72_FD_66591 | JGI IMG/M metagenome (GOLD analysis project Ga0068857, IMG submission 66591) | Corn rhizosphere microbial communities from Kellogg Biological Station, Michigan, USA - KBS Corn C7-2 | ecosystem: Host-associated > Plants > Roots > Rhizosphere > Soil ...
CCCCTCACTGGGCAAGTTCTCGGGCGTACGGGGATTTGACCCACGCTTGGCCCCCCGTCTCTGAATTCTGGTTTTTCTACCTCTCCAAGCAGTGGCGAGACGCTAACGCGCCCCACAACGATGCCTACACTTGTGACTTTGTCGCCCCTACTTTTGGGTACACGGTCAACCCTGTTTTGGGTCCAAAAAACGAAGATTACCGTAATTTCGCCATGGCTTGGTACAAGGAAGCCGCACAGGACATCGTAGCGACACTCACGAAACCTGGCTGACCAAGAGTTACGGGCCTTCTTGGGGGTGCCACTGATTTAATTGTGCCCTAGCTGATTTGAATGTTTGGCTTTGGTCCCATCAGTGGTAGGCCCCTAGTTGGGTTTTCCGGCAGCACAAAAGATGCGTCTGCTCTGGATACCCTTGCTATTACGGATAGCGGCGAGGTCCTGTGCGATGTGGATTGGCTGGCTATCAATGATAGCCAGACGATCGAACTCCTCAACAATCGTACAGTGGATGTATCGGTTTCGGATACGATTGCGGTCACGGACCTTTTCGCTGAGGACGCCTACTACATCAGGGTCCTTTCGGACACCGCTTCTGTTACCGAAACGACCACAGTTGAACGGATCACGCCAGCGATCGATGTGTCGCTCTCCGACACCCTCGCCGTTACGGACTCTCTTGTCCTTTCTTCCGTCTACAACAAGGTCCTATCAGATACGATTGCGGTCACGGACCTGGTGGCTTTCCTCTTCGACAAAGAGGCGTCGGACACGATTGCAGTCTCGGATTCTGGTACTTGGGAAATTCTTGACGCGGCAGATGCGATTGCTCTAACTGATTCAACGACGGTCACCGTCACAGGCTCTCAGCTATTTGATGTTACGGCTAACGACACCCTCAGCGTAACCGATTCGAGTTCGAACTTCGTCGATAAGACGCTGGCGGATACCGTTTCCGTATCTGAATCGACCACGCTCTCTCTTGAGTACGCTCGTGTCTTGAGCGACACCCTCCTCGTCAGTGACGTAATGTCGGTGGTCTTGGAAAGCGTCTTCAACGACACCCTCAGCGTAACCGACTCAACGAGCCTATCCCTCGAGTATTCGAAGACTCTTAGCGACACCATCAGTGTAACTGATTCTATGAGCCTCGCCTTCGAGTATTCGAAGGCCCTCAACGACACCCTCAGCATAACCGATTCTACGAATCTCTCCTTCGAATATTCGATAATAGCGAACGACACCGTCAGTGTAACCGACTCCGCCAACCTCTCCTTCGAATACTCGATAGTAGCGAACGACACCATAAGTGTAGCCGACGCCATCATCCTATCTTTTGAGTATTCAAGGGTAGCGAACGACACCATCACGGCTACAGATTCTCTGGCCCTCAGCAGTGAATTTGGGAGGATCCTGTCTGATAGTTGCTCGATTGCTGAGCAGCTGCTGATCGATAATACCTTCCCTCAGGACGCCGTCTCGACTACTGACAGCGTCAGTACCAGCCGCGAAATCGGTGTTGTGCTTTCGACAGATTCGATTGCGATAACATCGGATCTACAGACAGAGACCATATTCCCCTCTGATTCCGTCACTCTTACAGACAGCACGGTCCTCAGCCTCGACATCTCTCGCACGTTTGCCGATAGCATCGTCCTCACAGAACAGGTCCTGATTGAGAAGACCTTTCTGCAAGATGCCGTCAGCGCCACGGACTCTCTGGCCACCTCGGCAGAGTTTGGGCGTGTCCTTTCGGATAGCTTTTCAGCTACGGACAGTACCTTCATCGAGTCCGTTTTCCCGCAAGAAACCGTCACAATCACAGATTCGGTCATTACGAGCAGTCAATACAGCATCGTACTGTCCGACACCTTTTCGCTCTCCGATACAGGGGCGACGAGTTTCGTCTACGCCATAGTTCTGTCGGATACAGTACTACTAGATGATTCTATGTTCACAGAAATAGAGTCGGCGCTCTCCGACTCTATTTCTACCCTAGATTCCGCCTCAACAAGTATCGAGTACGGGCGCCTGCTATCAGATTCTTCGAGTGTTACGGATCAACTCGAGAAACAGACTTCGTTCCCCAATGACAACGCTAGCGTAACCGACACTGTTTCTCTTCAGCTAACTTATGATCGAGCGGCATCAGATACCATAGACCCCCTCGACACCATCACGGCCACTACAAGCCGATTCTTTGATGTCCTGGCTAGCGATAGCATTAGTCTCACCGATTCGTTCGCGCTTTCTTTGGAATACAGCCTCGTGCTGTCCGACACAGTAGCGTTGACAGAATCTACAACTGTCGACACCACAACGGCTAGTGCCGATGCCGTCACTATCGTTGACAGCCTCAGCCTCTCCCTACAGTACAGCCTCAGCCTAACTGACAGCGTAAGCACCTCTGATTCCGTAACGGTCGATTCAGGCAATTCCGTAGCAGACAGTATCGCCCTCACCGATCAGACAACCCTCGACTTCGCCTACGATAGGTCCGCCTCAGACACGGTCAGCTTGACCGACTCTATGACGATAGGGCGTGTCGACGATGTTGCGGGCGCCGACACCATCGTTCTGACGGATTCGAAGGCAATCTCCCTAGAATACGCGATCACCCTAAGCGACGCCATCGTTCTCACAGATTCGGCGAGCCCCAGCTTCGACAAGGATCGTGCGGTTTCGGATACGGTTCTTGCCAATGACTCCCTGGCCCTAAGCTTCGAATACGCCCGTCTCCTAGCCGACACCGCTTCTATTACCGAACAAACGATCCTCTCGGCCCAGTACAGTTTGAATCTGGCTGATACAGCTGCCCTAACCGACACCGTCTCGATAGACCTTACCAGCTCTACCAACGACAACATAGATATTCTGGATCAGGTGTCGTTGGCTGCGACCTACGATCGTTCGCTCTCAGACAGCATTTCAGCTACTGATGCGATCAGTGTTGGCTTTGAGTTCGCCATCACTCTGTTTGACACGATAGCTACGACAGATACGACCAATCTGTCCTTTGAGTACAGTAAGCTTCTATCGGATTCTGCTATCCTTGCGGACAGCGCAGGGCTCTCAATCCAATACGCTAAGGTTTTCTCAGACACCTTGGCCACAACCGACACCACGACACTATCTTTCGATAATAGCCGAGTTGCGACGACGGACGCCCTTGTCACTGCCGATACGATAGGCGTCACCTTCGAGTTTAGTCGTACTTTGGCGGACGCCCTGTCCGCGGTCGACTCCAACTTCATTGAGCTATTCCAAGGACTCTCTGTTCTGGCTTCTGACGCCATTGTTATCGCAGATCAAGCCAGCCTATCTAAAGACGTGTCTAGGGTGTTCTCGGACACAATCCTGGCCACGGACAGCAACATTCCGTCTTTGTTTGCAGACCGCTCGGCCTCTGACAGCATCTTGGTTACGGATGCTGTCAGTATCACCTTCGATTTGAATAGCTCTGCGTTTGATAGCGTAAGCCTAACGGACTCGCTCACCCCCAGCACTAGCTATGTGCGCCCGGTCCAGGATACGCTGAATGCTCTGGATAGCTCTGGAACCGCTATTGAATACGCTAGGGCAGGCACTGATGCTGTCTTGTTGACGGATCAGGCAAACATTTCCAGGGAGCAAGACAGATCGAATTCCGATACCATCACTTTCACGGATGCCAATGTACTGGATGTCGTCTACGCGAAATCGCTCCAAGACAGCATCACGCTTTCTGAGCAGCTATCGCCAGAAACTCAGTACGTTCGATCGGCGTCGGATGCTTTTGACCTAACTGAGCAGCTCATCATTGAATCCGATAGAGGTACAGTCGTTGAGGACACTGTCCCCGGCACCACAGATGCGGTTGCGATCGACTTCTCTTACGGGCGTATTGTCGACGAAGCGGCCGATGTTGCAGACTTCCTGCTGACCGAAACGAGCTACGTACGCTTTGACGAAGACTTCATTGATTGCACTGACGAAGCCATTGCGGACAAGGAACAGAGCCGCACGTTAGAGGACGACAACGACATCATTGACGGCCTCTTCACGGAAGCCGACTACGTTCGAGACCAAGATGACGCGGTTTCTGTTTTCGACGATGTCATTGTTCGGGTGCTCAACAACGGGGTCGCGCCGGCAGTAGGGGTGGTACCCAGCCAACCCAAGGCTTTCCGGTATCTCCAGGAATTCAAGCAAGGTGATCTCTGTCTACACCTCACGGATCGCCTAGGTCCCGTAAGCCCTGGAGCGGTCTATTACCGCCTATATCAGGTTTCTAGATCGGGCGCCCTAATCCCCATTGGAGGTCGTGAACGCGCTCTCCAGGGCAACGTGGGCGAATTCTACGCGGTTGGGATGGCAGGGCAACAAGGGCAAGCTGGGGAATGGCTAATTCGTTGGGAAGTGCCAGGCATCCAGACATCGTCACTTGAACAGCGTTTCACGGTTTTCGACACATCTGCTCTCACTACACGCAATCCACCAGGAGCCAAGTTCGGGTGGGAGTGACCCGAATGAGAAAAGCCGTGGCAAGTTTTGCTTACCACGGCTTTTTCCGGCACTCGAGCTGATCAGTAGTAGTACCAGGGGTCGTAGCACAGGCACTCGAAGGCAATCACGTTCAACAACGGGTCCCAAGGATCGAACCAACCGTACGAGACGTACCCGTAATTGTTCGACCATACAGTCTCGGTCGTTGTGGTGACGACAGTGTCCGTTTGAACGGACCCTGCTGGCATCGAGAAGTCGATAAGGGCTCCACAGCCGCAACAAGTGCGCTCGCCCTCATAGATGACAGAGCTGCACTTCGGACAGGACATGGTTCCTGGAGACCCAGGAGCGTCTGGTTCGGCCAGATGGTGTTGACAATTTGGACATTGGCTGAGACGAGTCCCGTTGGCCGCCGCTTCCTTGTCGAACATGACGAGTGGAGTTCCACATTTACCACACGTGCCTCCCTCACGTTTCTGAATCTCGAGCTGTCCAGCTGTGTAGAGAGCTTGCATCCTCGAGCTGGCCAACTCGAGATCTTCTGGCGCCATGTCGGTCCATTTGTAGGCCGTCGCTACGATGTTATCCACTTCCGAGAACACACGATAGATGTCCGACCAGAATTCCGTCATCGAGAATTGCCCGCTGGCGAGCTTTTGCAAGAAAACGATCGTGTGGATGGAGGCAGGCTTCTTGGTGACGACCTCTGCCAGCCAAGAAATTACGGCCAGCCGCATGTCGTAGGCGGCGGGTTGGCCCGGAGTGAATCTTGGATCGAAGATCCCTGGCCGGACTTGATTGGGATCGGTGGGCGAAATCTCCTCGGCCAGAAGATTCCGAGTCACGTTGACGGAGCTAAAGATCTCCATCTGACGCAATACGTCTTGAGCTGCGATGGCCCGTTTCAGAGATTCACGGCCTTGCTCTGTGACCTGCCAGAACGTTCCGACCGGTTGGACCATACCCTTTTGGTCCATCAGTTTGAAGACGTAGGCCGCATTGCGGTCGTCTTCGGAAATGGGGTAAAGTGGGAACTTTCGATCTCTTTCGACCATCAGGTAGAGGGCCGAAAGGGCCAGCACATCATCTTGCCAGGTCATAATTCAGCGCTTCCTGCCCGTGGATACTGAAGGGCGTGAAACGGGGGTTGGGGACGAAACCCTAACGGGGGCAGGGGCTGGCGCCGAAGTTCGGACAGGCGTAGAACCGAAAGCGGTACCAGCGGCCTTCTGGCGATTGTCGACCTGGAAATTCGAAACACCTTGAGCCGTGCCACCCAAGGTTGTGGCGGCGGGCCTAGGCGGAGAAGTCAAGCGAGCTGCGTTGAAACTGGCCGGCCGAGGCGTGCTGACGATGGGAGAGATCTTGGTTTGCGTCGTGTAGGTCGTGCGGGTCTGGGTGAACTGCGAAGGCGCCATGCGTGGGCGGTATGTGTAACCCATCGGCACTGACGAAACGTAGTAGGGGCGGGACGGCATGAACAGCCATTGGGCGAACAGCATGTTGGCCAAGAGGCTATCGTGGTAGTAGTACTGGCCCTGGGGGTCGATCAGAGGAGCGTATCCCGCCTGGACATCGACGCCCGAATCGCTTTGGGCGAACCGGATTGCCGCGATCGAAATGTCCGGCCCGTTGTTGCTGGAGGGGTGAGCCATCAGCTCCATCTTCTTGCCAGCTGGGATCTGAGCTTCGACGACGTTGACGAAGTCCGTTCGGCCGTCCTTGTCCACATCCACGTTGTTGATACCAGAAGCCGGATCGTTGATGCGAGCCTCGAGGGTCGGCCCGTCATTGACACCCGACTTCAGGAGCGCAAGTACGGTGTCGAGGGCGAAGTCTTGGGGGCTGACGGAGGCGACAGCGGTGTTGTTGGTGACGGTGATTTGAGGCTGGCGATTGTTGCAGCCGAAAACAGAGAGAATCAACAAGACGAGCAAGTAGCTTCTTGATTTGTGGGTATTTTTCATTTTGGAGTCCTATTCGTGAAGAACATACACCGGATGGAGGTGCAATCTGTCCCTTAGGTTACGTCCGCTCACACCAGGACTTAAGAGGCAAAAGCGTACAGATTCATTGATGAACCCGGTAGGGCATGGCCACAGAACACATCCGAACAGCAACGCTGGAATGCTCTGGGAGGAACGAATAAGTGTCCGTAGCCTTTTTCAAGGGTCAACAGCTAGGCAAGAAGGACTTGGACATCTGCCCTGTCAATGCGGCGGGGCATCCAGTCAATGCAGCTGAGATCACTTACGCCCTCTACGATGTGACGACAGGCCAAGAAGCGCTTCTTGGTATCCCTAGGCGTACGCCTGTCAATGATTCAGTAGGGCACTATTACGCCGGAATCATCATCCCATTGGATGCCAATTTGGGGTGCTATCGCATTCGCTGGACTATGCGTGAAACGATTGGTGGTCCGATCCACCAGGTCATGCAGGAGTTCAATGTCATCGACAATGCGGTAGCAACGACCAGCTTTATGACTTGCCATGAGGCGGATTTGGTGCGTAGCATGCGGATCCTTCTCAGAGACAACAATCCGGATCGAAACTATCACTTCCGCCCGCCTGCTCACGAAGAGACTATTCGACAATTCAATCGAGTTTTCGGGTACATTTGGGAGGACGAGGAGTTGGTCGAGTACCTTCGGCGCTCGCTCGATATGGTGGCGGCCGCTCCACCTAGGACGCCCATCCCAAACTTTGACGTGTTGTTCCGTAGTTACCCAGAATGGCGCACCCTTGTGATCAACGGTGCCATGATGTGGGCCTATCAGGCTCTCATGTCGAATTGGATTGCGGACGAATTTGATTACAGCATTGGTGGAGTTTCGCTCAGCATTGAGAAATCGGCCAAATACGAATCTGCCTACCAAGCCCTTAAGGACCAATTCGACCAGCAACTCGACCGGGCAAAAGCAACCGTCAAGATTCTCAAGGGGCTGCAGCAGCCCAGGTACGGCATTGGTATTCGAAGCTCCTTTGGGCCGTTCGTTGGATCTGGTGTCTTGAGCCCCCAAAAATTCGTAGGCTTCTGACCCTCTTAAGCCCAGGTTACGTTTCGGTGTACATGCCCTGGGCTATGTCGTATCAAATACGCAAGTGTGTCTGCGGCTTCAAATGTGAAGCCTACCCCGCACTTATAGGGCATCGTAGAGAATGCTCGGTGTGGCGCGATCAATTGGGTCAATGCTCAGAATGCAAGCGCCGATTCTATCGGCACCAAGAAGGTTGTCAACTAGCGTCGGAAGACGCCATCCGCCGTCGACTTTTGGAAAGGAACGGGATCAATCTCAAGGAATTTGAGGTTGTGTTGCGCGTACTTGCCAAACAGTATCGTAGAGTTACCCGAATCCCTCAATCGCATTAGGAAATGAAATGGAACAAGAATCACCTCCGAAACTAACCGCACTAGACCCCGTACCGGCAGAGACGCTCGAAGAACTTCGGGAGCTTCAGGAAGCCCGCTTCGATATGGCGGACACACTGCTCACCCTGAAACAGGAAGAAATACAGATTCTTGCTGCGGTGAAGAAATTGGACGACCGCCGGATCCGCCTCTTTGAGGACATCCTCATTGAGCGAGGATTGGCTCCCAATACTAGAGCCCAGATCGACCCTACAACTGGAAAGCTAGTGCTGCAATCGCCTCCTGGTGAGGTTAAGGGTAAGCGTAAAGGCTAATACCTTTTCCCCTTATAAAAAGGCTCAACTGAAGAGATCCACCCTTCAGTTGAGCCAATGCCATACGCATCAAATCGGGATAGAGATCCTCCTACACTCGAGTTGACGAAGGTTGCTGAACCAGCAGCCCCTCTCAACCTGTTCATGACCAATGGGTACTGCCCTGGCGTCATCAACTTGACTTGGACCGATCCTTCTCAGCTCTCTGTGAACTCAAGATTTGAGCTTAGCGGGGTGAACGTCTACCGAGCTTTCGACTCGGAGTACGGCCCTTACGAGCGTCTCAATCAGTTTCCGTTGGGCACGACATTCTACAGAGATCAGACGGACAACGTTCTGGTCATGGATGAGGTTGTTGAAGACGACCAGTGGGTCATGCGGGGTGTCGACACAGCCTCCGAGCTAGGGGCTCCTCGCTACATCTTTCGCACTCGAAATTGCCCGATTGTGAAGGAAGCCTCTCAGGCTGTATCTGCAAACAGCATTGTGGATGTGGAAGTCCGTATCAACGGGCAGCTGGCCAACATTGCTAGGGTGTTTGGAGAAGCGGGTGAGGTTGAAATAGACCCTTTCTCATATGTTGATGTGGCCACCCAGACCACGAGCACTGGCCCTATACCCGATCCGGGGGCAATAGTAACGGTCACGTATCGTTACACTCGAAGCTTCCTTCGTACCGATTTGATACAGAGGGTGTTCTATCGGGTGACTACGGTGGGTGTGCTGGTGCAACCCGACTGTGGGCCGGAGGATCCAAGGGACCTCTTGGAGACTTCCCTTGAGCGGGCCGCTTTCACACACAGCTTAGAAATCGAAAAGATTGACTACATCTGGCGAGAAGCTGTTCGCCGAAATCGTTGGATATTGGACCAAGGTGGCGAGCGGGTGAAGTGCTTCTTGAGGAAGCGGGTTGGACCGACTTGCCCTTGCTTCAATACAACGACACACCATCAACCTCTCAATGATTGCACAATTTGCTATGGCGTGGGCATCGTAGGTGGGTATGAAGGACCGTTCGACATTGTTATTGCCCCGGATGATGAGGCCCGTAAGATCGCCTGGACAGCTTCAGGGCGAACGGTAGAACACGCCTACGAAGTTTGGGCTACGTCAAGTCCTCTATTGTCTCAGCGAGACTTCCTTGTGAAAATCAATGGGGATCGCTACAGTATTGGTGCTGTAAGGATGCCCTCCAACCGAGGCATGGTGCTCCAACAGCACTTCTCGATCGGCCACCTCGACGAGAAGGACATCCGGTATCGAGTGTCTCTCGACAATCCTCGACGGTTCTTGCCGACCTTTGTCCAGCCAGCAATCCCTCCGATGAATTCGGCTGCCCAAATCACGGACAAGCCCAATATTCCAGAGGAGAGGCAGCTCCGAGGCCGAACGATTGCTTGGGAGAACATTTCGTACTAATGATCGTCGCTCCTAAGTTCAAGATCTACTACAAGCCTCTACTACCTAAGGGTGGAGGAGGACTTACGCAATTCGATCCAAAGGTCGTCATGCGTAAGCTCCAACGTCAGATCTTGAAGAAGGCTCGAGAGGAAATACAGGCAGGCCCCTTCAGTCCTAGGGCTAAGCGCGCCCTCAAAGCTGCCATGTCCACCAAGATGAACGGAAGCAGCATCACCGTCACGGCGAAGCACCCCGCGTTCTTCCCACTACTCCAAGGCCGTAAGAATAGACAGATGACTTGGCTGGTCAAGGCGAAAGCCCCCATCCCCATCATCACAGAGAATGGTGAACTCATTTTTCGTTCGGCGACGCCTCGTTCGATGGAGCGTGGCCGATGGTACCACCCAGGCAGCAAGCCCACGACGGTACTCGAGAAAGCCAAATCGGCGGCACGTAAGGTCATCAAGGAAAACCTCGCAAAGGATCTGAAAGCGCAGATCAGGCAAGCCTTCCTGAAAGTGAAATGAAATGGAAATCGGTGGAATATCTGTAGTGGGCCTTGCGGCCGGAGAGCACTATTTGCCAGACATTCAAATAGTTGTGCCTCATCGTGTGCAGGTGTACATCCCCGCTGAAAAGGCCTTACGATCCAAGGACCTTTATAGGGCTCTCGCTCAAGGAACCATCTTCAAACTTGATGGTGGGACGGGTTACGTCCAACAACAAGCCAGCGCCTCTGATTTGATCAGCTCAGCTGCCCTGAGACAAGAGAATGAGCGTCTCAACTTAGAGTTGGCTATGGCTCAGCAACAAATAACTCTGCTGAAAGAGCAACTGAAGGTATCCACTGCTCTTCAGGGCCAGATGGCCACGATTATGGCGGCGTTGGGTCGTATTGAGGCAACCCCTAAGGGCGTTCCTCAAATGATGCTGCAACCGCAAGGATCTCCAGTTATCGCCGATACGGGCGTAGTCGGAGGCGAAGTGCCTATGTTCCTTCCGGATATGACCATGCCCAATACTGCAGATGTGCAGCTGAATATCCAGCAGACTGTGTCGGAGGACAGTGTTACTGGAGCCGCCAGCACCCTGAGGGCACTTCGAAGCAAGATCAAAGGATGACGCTTCTTTTGATGCTTCAAGCCTAGGTGAACCCCATGGCGAAGCAAGCAAATGAGCAGGACCCTCACGAGGAGAGCTTGAGAGTGGTCTGGCATGAGCCGACTCAATTCAATCCTTTGCGGCACGGCCCACCTTATCTACCCGGTCTCCCGTATGAGCCTGTGAAGCTCAGCAGTACAGACCGCGTCAAGATCAAGGCATTCGCCAAGAAAGCTGCAGTACCGCCTCCTGTCGACTCGTTCAACGGCACAATTTTGTCGAAGCTATTAGCTCTCTTGCAGGCTACTTCGTTGCTGCATCAAACTAGTCACTGGAGCACGACGGGTCCGAGCTACTATGCGGATCATCTGCTTTTCGAACGGCTATACAACGAATCCCAAGAGCCGATCGATCAGTTGGCTGAGAGGTCGGTCGGCCTACATACGCCCCCTAGCATCCTTCCAGTGCTTCAGGCAAAGCAGATGGTGAGTTGGCTGAGTCAATTCACGTCTCAAAAAGAAGCCGAACAGCTCTCCTTGGTCCAAACGAGCTTATTGGCCGAGACTACCTGCCTGAAAGCAATCGACGCCGTCATTACTGAGCTTAAACGCGATCAGAAGCTGAGCCACGGTCTCTCGAATTTGCTCGAAGGCATTGCCGACATCCACGAAACTTTCGTGTATCTGTTACAGCAACGGTCCGTGATCGCGGAAGTCCCTTCCTACGACTACCGCATGTGAAGAAGCAGAAATCAAAGGAAATCAAGATGAAAAATGAAGTGAAGTCCTCAGAGAAACTAGGCGTTGGCTTGGATGTAGGCACTATGAATCTTGTGTCAGCGAGGCACAAAGAGGGTGGTGTCGTCACGAGAAGGGTCAGAGATGCCTTCCTAGACCTGGAAGTGGAGGCCAAGCGTTCTCTGAAAATGTCCAAGGTGGACTACGTAGAACGTCCAGAAGACGGCACCCTACTGGTGTTGGGCGACTCAGCTCTTACCATGGCGAATCTCTTCAAGCGTGAGGCCCGTCGCCCGTTGAGTAGAGGTGTCATTTCCGCTGGCGAGATTGACGCCCAAGAGGTTTTGAGTCTCCTGATTGGGCAAGTGCTAGGGGACCCTCGAAGTGAGCGTGAGCACTGCTTCTACAGCGTGCCCGCTGCCCCCATTGACGACCCCACTCAAGACGTGATCTTCCACACGGAAGTGTTCCGCAAGATCATCCGCGGGCATGGCTTTTCGGCTCATCCGACGAATGAAGCCCTAGCTATCATTTTCAGTCAATGCGCTGCAGAAAACTTCTCAGGTCTTGCCGTCAGCTTTGGAGCAGGTATGGCCAACATCGCTCTAGCTTTCCAGGCGAATATGGCCATGGACTTCTCTTTGGCTCGTGGCGGGGACTGGATTGACGCCCAATCCGCTAGGGCTGTTGGTAAGACGGCGTCCCAAATGTGTGCGACCAAGGAGAAGGGGATTGACCTCAACAATCCAGGCAATCGGGATGAGCAAGCCATCGTGCTCTATATCCGATCCCTCATCAACTATAGCCTTCAGAACATCTCAGCACAGTTCAAGAAGGTCAAAAACGATATCACTTTGCCAGAGGCCATCCCGTTCGTGGTTTCTGGAGGCACCTCAAAAGCGACGGGGTTCATGGATATCTTCAAGGAAGAATTCGATGCGGTGCGGAAGAAATTCCCAATCGAAATCAGTGAAGTTCGTCTTGCCAAAGACCCCATGACAGCTGTGGCCGAGGGTATGCTTGTCTTGGCGACCGAAGAGCATGATTCGGACTAAGGGGGCCTGTTGTACTACAACCTTGTTCAATCATTGAAGCGCAGACTGATTTTGGAGCTAAAAGACAGCTTCTCGAATCATCCTGTCTACCGCAAGATCGTCCCGTTCATCCAGAATCGCTTCTCATTTGAGGAACGACCTCAGTTCGGGATTGTGATCAAGGGGTCCAGTGCGAACAAGGTTGCTTTAGCCGCGGACAACTTCATGGGCACCATTCAGAGCCACGTCATGCTGGCTTACGTGGGTCAGCCCAGCTTTCCACTGGAGTGGGTGCGAGAGGATTTGCGATCAATAGCCATCCACAAGGGGATGCCGACCCCTCCTGGCGTATATTTGATGGAAATCCTGACCGCACCCACTACACCAGGAGAGCAGGGCGATTTCGTCATTGACCCTCTTTACACGGTTGTTGACGAACCCGTCTTGGTTTTCACTGGAGGGACTCTTCAAGAGGCTCAACTCCAGCACGTCCCTCTTAAGAACACTCTTCGAATGTGGGCCGACAGCAACTTCCCTTTGAAAGAGGGAGTCGACTACACGGTCGACTACACTTCTGGCGCCCTACAGATGATCCTACCGTTTCCGTCAGGATCGACGTTATCGGCTCAGTATCGTTGGGCTGGGGAGTCCATCGGTCCCGTCAAATACTCTTGGAACACGGCCGATTTCACCACGCTACCTGGAGTTGTGCTGGCCTTTGGTAAACGAGCCGAGGCAGGGCATAAGGTGGCTGTGGTGGTCTATACTGATAGGGTCGATACCGCTCAGGCTTTTGGGGGTAAGTTCGAAGTGAGCTTTGATTTAGATGTGATCGCTCGAGACCCCATCCAAATGGAAGAGCTTTCCGACTTGCTCATGATGTATCTACTGGCTCAAAAGAAGCCCGTCCTAGAACTGGAAGGTATTGAAATACTTGACGTTTCTATGAGTGGTGAAGCGGAAGAAATAGCCGACGAGACAGGGGAAGAGTTCTTCTTTCAGGCGTCTCTGTCCATTCAGATGCGAGCGGACTGGGAAATTCACGTTCCGTTGCCGTTGACCATCAGCAAGGTTACTCCGATAGGGGACCCCACGAAGCCTTCCCTCATCCAGGCCGTAGCGAGCGAAATCTTCTTTCAGACACACCCCATATTTGAGGGAAGAAACGATGATTATGAGAGGATAGCCTGATGCCGAAATATACCTTCGAATGTACCTGCGGCCTGCAGTTCACACGAACCCTCAAATTGGACAACCATAAGGCACACATTTGCCCTGATTGTAGCCAAGAGGCTCCGCGTCTATTGGAAGGGTTCGGCTTCGCTTTCGCTCCTGGGGGAACCGCGCCTGCCAATTCAGGGGTGTCCAAGCACGACTACCCGACAGCTGACTATGCTGTTGGGAGTGATTCAGAAAAGCGATGGGCCGAGCACAATGCCCGCGAGAGGGTGAAGAACCAGGTTCGCAAAGAGGGAGGTACCCATGCCCTCATACGCAAGAATGGTAAAGGTTACGTGGAATATGAGGCTGGAACGCCCGACCTTTTGAAGAAGCGGAGAGCCCTAGTAAGGGAGTCTCAAGAGGTGTCTCAGAAAACCAAACCCAATTCTTGATAAAGCTTCGTTTAGCCGATGGAGGTAGAGGCGGAGGCATAGCCCCCGTCAAATGCACACCCAGATCAAGACCCAAATCCAACGCCCTTAATTTAGATACAAATCGACAACCTAAAGGAGTTTCCGGATGGCTCTTGGTCCTCTCTCAACGTACGTACCCCCTGGCGTCTACACTCAGACTTTTGCCGAAGCGAATGCAGCCAATCTTGTGGCTGGCCTTCGGATCCCTGTCGAAATAGGCGTGGGCCAGGAAGAACTGAGCCAGAATGATCTCGAGTTGGTGCGCGGTTCCAGCGCCTCCCTCGATCAGCAAATCCTGAACGAGGATGTGTCGGCGAGCTTCGTAGTGGATGCTACGAACCCCAACCATCTGATCTTGGGTGTTGTCAACGGTGTTGTCACCCAATTCAAGGTGCGCAATTCGCCGATTGTCGATGGTCAGGGTATTGGTAGGGTCACCAACAGTATCCAGAATGTGTCCGTAACAATCAACGGCACTCCCGTTGCGGTCGGCTCGGTCGACGGCAAAAACGGTCTCATCACTCTCCAAATTCCCCCGCAGCCCGGGGACAACGTCCGCTGCACTTACCACTTTCATCGTTCCGATACATCCTTCACGGATGATGTTTCGGCTCAGGTCACCGCCACCACCGCCAGCCTCACCACACCAGGATACGCTCCTTTCGTGATTGCGGCGGGTTCGACTGACACTTTCGTGTTCAGCATCGATGGGGTCGCCAAGACAATCGTCTTCACAGCTGGCAGTTACACAGCCGCCGGCATCAAGAGCATCATCGATTCCAACCTCTTCACAGGGTTGGCCACGTCGGTATTTACGGACAATCAGGGTAAGGACCATCTGACCTTGATCGCCGCAAAGAGCTTGTCCATTGGGATCGGCAATGCGAACGGTGCGTTCGGCTTCTCGGCCGGCACCCAGACAAGCCGCAACACGTCCTTCCGTGTATTCCAACGCCCGATCGTGGACGGCACGGATGGCGGTATCACTACGACTGACCCCAGCAAAGTGGTCGTCAAAGTCAACAACGTTCAGGTATTGGCGACTGCGGTTGACGGCACCAACGGTATCGTAACCTTGCCGTTTGCCCCATCGAATGGGTCTACAGTTACCGTCACGTACTTTGCCAACACCTGGCAGGATACGTTCGACTACCTGCCCAACACCTTGGTTACTGGCGTGACCCGTTGTGGTTTTGCCCCCAAGCGTTCGGACTACATCGAGAACCAGGACTTCGTGGTCTCCAACCCCTCTCCGGATGTCTCAATCATCCACTGGGGCGCCAGCTTCGTGGTGTCGTCTGCTTCACGTTCGCCTGGTGCGACCCTGTTCAATGACACCCAAATCATCCCAACTTTGGTCGATGACAAGATCTACGCAGTAGAGGCGGCTCGTGTCATCGATACAACGGTTGTCCCAGCGTTCGTCTCGAGCAACCAATTCCTTCTTCCTGAAGTGCCGACGACAGGCAATGGTCGTGACACCACCCTAAGTGCGGCGGTTTACTCTGCTGTATCGAACGGGCGTATCGGTTTGGACACCAACCGTCCAGACCTCGTCACAGTGCACACGGGTCGGGATTATCTCGATGCTTTCGGCCGCAATCCGGTAGCCGTTACCGAGGTGGATGGCGTGAACCGCAAGATCACGCTGAAGAACGATGTTCCTCCCGATCACAAGGCGTTCTGCACCTTCTGGTACAACCGTCTTTCGGATGACACCTTCATCCTGACCAACAAGGTCGCTGGCCCCGTTGGTACGGGCTCTTTTGAAGTCCTGAGCACGACACTGAACGCCAACATGTACCAAATTCGGTTTGGTACCAAGTCTGGATTGTCAGAGGAAGTTCAGTGGCCTCGTGGTGTTGAGACTGTCACGGACGCTTTCCACACAGGAGCGGGCACTCCAGTGTCCGAGACTGTCACGGTTACGTTCGGGTCTACTCAGGCTCAGAATGCTGTGTACACGAATCTGGGTGCTGCCCCGTATTCTTTCTACCCATCATTCTCGAGCAACTGGCGCACCGTCATCAACGGCACAACGTTCGTCACCAACTTGACCACTGCCGTTCCGGCCGTCTTGGTGTCGGGTCGAGTAGCTGTTGATGGTTCGAACAACATCACCATCCCGGCCTCTCCAAACAACGTTCTCAACCTCACTATCGATGGGGTGGACGTTTCGGTGCCGGTGACGGCTGGTGCTCGTACACCCACCCAGATCGTAACCGATATCAATGGGGCTATTGACGCCAATGCAGCTTTCAGCGGCACGGCTCCAAACAATCTGGCCGCCTTTTACCAGGTGGGAGGTGGTAACGGGGACGTGTTCTTCGCTATCAATTCCTACACCACTCCGGCCTCTTTGCCGGGTGGATTGGATAGCGCAGCAAAGGTGTCTGTCCGTCAAGGAACTGTGGAAACTGTCCTAGGTTACTCCACATTTCAATCGGCTTCGGGCACTCCTACCGCTACCAATAAGCCTGCAACAATATTGGGTGCTGAAGCGGGTCCGTTTGACGTTACCGCGGGACTCAACGATCAGTTGAACATCCGGGTGAATGGCATCGATTACACGGTGACCTTGCCAACTGGCGCCACTGTGGCGCCATCGGCAGTGGTTACGGCTATCAATGCTGTACCAGGGCTCACATCGGTGGCCTCGGTTGGTACCCTCGCCAACCTCAACAAGATCCGTCTGTCGAGTCAAGTGCTCGACCCCAGCTCCAGCATTGTCATTCTGGAAGGATCGGCCAACGACGTTCTTGGCTTCACAACTGGCGATATCGGTAGCCAGACCCTGGTCAGTGCGGGCGAAGTGGTGGCGGCCCTCATGGCTACAACTAGCTTCACCACCAAGGGTGTCGCGTTCACTAGCCGCATCGAAGGCTCTGACTACGTTACCATTGAATCTCTGACCAATGGTGCCGCTACGTCGACAATCGCCTTTGCATCCGGCACGGCCTCGGCGTTCAACATCACCACGGGCACCGGGATCGTTCCTGGTACCAGTGGAGATAACGGTGAAGATGCCCACGACAACTTTGTGGTCAGCTCGAACAACGCAAGTGGTTCGGCTGGCACAGGTATCCCAGGGCAGACCTACACGGATGCCGTCACAGGCTTGCGTTTCACAGTCCTACCGGCTTTGGCTGGTGGCTATGATGCGGCTGGCTCCTTCACATTGGAAGTCAGCCAGACCTGGAAGGTCAACCCTGCGGTTCCGTACTTGTCGATCCCTGGTCTCGAGACCATCGTCACGGACACGGTCAATGTGGGGGTCAACGATACGGCCACTCTTCAGACGTTCAATCCGGATGGTCTGGAACCTGCGATCGGTGACTTCTACTTCGTATCGTACAACTACCGGAAGCAAGACTTCTCAACTCGTCTTTTCCAGACGTTCAAGACCATTGTTGCCAACTTTGGCCCTCTGACGGCTGAAAACCGAGTTACATTGGGTGCCTACCTGATGATCTTGAATGGGGCCGTCCTCATGGGGATCAAGCAGGTCCTCAAGGTTCCCAACACCAATCAAGCGAGCGACCAGAGCTTCTTGGCGGCTATCAACGAGCTGGCCAAGCCGCTTCCTGGCAACGTGAAACCGGATGTGCTCGTGCCTCTCACGACCAGCACCACGGTCTTCTCGGCACTGATGCAGCATTGTGAAATCCAGTCGGGCATCCGTTTCCAGGGTGAACGCATGGGCTTCATCGGATTCGCGTCCGGCACCACTCCAACAACAGCTCAGAGCATCGCTCGTAGCTTGGTCTCCAGCCGTATCGTGGCCTTCTACCCGGATTCAGCGGTCATCACTTTGACCAACGAATTGGATGAGAGCTTCGAATCCCTGGTTGATGGTAGCTTCATCGCGGTGGCGATTGCGGGTGCGGCTGTCAGCCCAGCAGTCGACGTGGCAACGCCCTACACGCATCGTCGCATCCAAGGGTTCACCCGGATTCCTCGCATCATGGATCCGGTAGAAGCCAATCAGACCGCGACGGCCGGTATCACCGTGATCGAAGACCTCGATCCTCTGATCCGCATCCGTCAGGGTCTCACCACCAACATGGCGAATGTGTTGACCCGTCTCCCGACGGTCCAGCAGATTTCGGACTATGTCCAGCAACAGAGCCGTGGGACGCTCGACAGCTTCGTCGGTACGAAGTTCTTGGCCAGCCGCACAAATGAGGTGGAAGTCTCGATGACCGCCTTGTTCAAGCAACTGGTGCAAGCTGAGATTGTGGGAGCCTTCACGGGTATCTCTGCAACGGTCAGCCCTGATGACCCGACAACTCTGCTCTTCGAGGCTTTCTACCAGCCGATCTTCCCGCTCTTGTACCTCATCTTGACTTTCAATCTTCGCGCCAACATCTGACCGTTCGGCCGATTAGCTTAAGGGCCAGTTCTCGCAAGGGGGCTGGCCCTTTTCTTTGGTGTACAAATCTAGGGATTTCCTTATCTTTCCACCTTTATGTGAAGGCCCTTAAGTTCAGGGGTTGGCTGCCGTATTAGGGACATACCAAATGGACCGTTGGCTCGAAGCAGTAGAGACGCAGGAAGAGGCCCTTGGTGAAGTCCAGGTGGCGGAATACCTCATTTTCCTTCTCGCCTTGGACACGTACATGCGGTACGCCGAGGAGGCTACTGGCGACGAGGCCCTAGAAGACGACACCATTCGCAAAGGGATGCGTATCGTCCGGATGGCCGAAGGAGAGATTGAAGCACTTCGTGCCTACTTTGATACTCATCTCACCTCGAATACTCACAAAGTGATGTTGAAGCGCGCAGTAGGCATTTCGATCACAAGCTCAAACGGTGTCTCTCGCCGAGCCTATCAGTTCCGCACTCTTCTTTCTCGAGGTGGCCCTGCTACCATGAAGGGCGTTTTCGAGACATCGAAGCTGATTCGCCAGGTGAAAGAGGCCATCAGTGCTTCGATGTTGGACGATGCGGATCGAGCCCTAGATGTCTTGGCCGCCATCCCCATGCGGAATGCTCGTATGCGGGCTTGGATTGACCTTGCAGCGAAGGTTGCGGGTTCAGGTGAGGCAGCGCCAAGTGCGGTGGATGCGGGCTCCAGAGAGGCGGCTAGCGAGTCTACTGAGCTGATCACCCATACTGTTCAGCAATTGGCCGCGACTGGTGCGGATGAGGCCAAAGAGGCCCAAGAAGCTCAAGCTGAAATTCTCGCCAACGTCGAACGTGAAGCGAGCAGGGCTGCCAAGAAGTCTCTTGAAATCAACCGTCAAGAAGACGCTCCGCCCATTCGTTCTGAGGTGGTGGGGTTGGCGGTAGCGGCCGCTACGGCGGTCATGAGCGACCCTTCCAAGCCACAAAACATACCTGAGCCTCTCCGTCGATTGGACGATGAGCAGCGTGCTGCAGCCCTTACGGATGGTAAGGTGATGGTGGTGGCGGGTGCTGGCGCGGGCAAGAGCACCACACTTGTGGCTCGAGTCGAGTATTTGATCAAAGAACGCCGGGTTTTGCCCAGTCGTATTCTGGTGACGAGCTTCAACAACAAGGCTGCAACCGAACTCAAAGAGAAGATCGGTCGATCGGTCGGTGGGCAAGCGCTCCAGCAAATGACTGTCGGTACAATGCACAGTCTTTTCCGGCGCCTCATTGGTGAGTACGGCACTGCAGAAGAGCGTACCGCCATGGGCACTACGAAAAACTCCGTGAGCGGCTTCGTCGAAGATGGTAAAAGTGTTGCCAGGGCGGTTCAGAAGATTTGGGAGGAATGCTTTGGCAAGGAGCGCCCCGCCCCGAAACTTAAGAGCGTTCGTATCTTTCAGGCGCAATGGTCGGGCAACCATGTGACGCCAGCTCAGGCCAAGGCTCAAGCCACGAAGCGCGTTGAGGCGGAAGCGGCTGAATGGTACGAGATGTACGAGGGATTGAAAGGATCCATTCCTGGGTGGAAGCCGCCTTGTGTGGGTAAACAGTACGAGTCTTTCATGGCTCGTTTTCGTCCCAACAATATCAAGTTGGGCGACTTCAGCGACATGTTGTCGATCTTCCGAAACGTCCTATTGCGTAACCCCGCCGTAGCGGTATCGGTACAGAAGATGTATGACCACATCATTGTGGACGAAGCCCAGGATCGCAATGCTGTCATGGCAGAGATCTTGGACATGATCACAGAGCACGTGACCGACGGCTCTGACGGCAAAGCCTATTGGCTCGTTGGTGACGACAAGCAGGCGATCAATGGGTTCATGGGCGCAAGGTCGGAACTATTCACGGCCACTTATGAGAAGCCAGGCTGGAAAACAGCCATCATTCGCACCAACTATCGGTGCGAGCCTGAAATTGTGGATTGCGCCAATCTCTTGATCGCACACAACAAGGGTCAGATCCCGATGGCAGCCGTACCAGCGCCTCAAAAGGTGCGGGGCGTCGCGAGTCTCAGAGTCGAAGAACCTTTGGATGAGGCCGAAGCGGCCCTCTCTGTCGTAGCTTCGATCAAAGACAACCTTTCGATGGGTCAAGAAGTCACGGATCACGCCATCCTATGTCGTACGAACAAGGAACTGCATGCGTTCGAAACGGCCTGCATCATTCGTGGTGTCCCGTACGCCCGTAAGGGAGCTTCAAGCTTCTTGGGTTCGCCCGAAACCAAAGCCTTCCTCAGCTACGTCCAATTGGCGACGGGCAATGATAACGTCAAGTTGAAGGCAGCTTTGGCGGAAGCGCTCAACAAGCCCAACCGCTTCTTCCTCAAGGATCCCAAAAAGACGCCCGAAGCGGTGGACGCGGCTGTGTCCCGCTATGCTCGTCTCATGGATCGAGACATCCGAAGCGTCAATCCCGTCACGGCGCTTCGAGAGATTGGCTTTAGCCGGATTCTTGCCGAAGAATTGGCCAAGTTGACTAGGACTGGCAAAGGCTGGAAATTCGAAGACAAGCTGCGCGACCTTGGCGATGATATCGCAGAGATGAAGGCCAAGTCAGCTGACAAGGATTACTCTACAAAGAACTTGTTCGACGACATCTTGGGCCTCAAAGGGACCGCCATTGTGGAGGGTAAGTTCGTCGATCAATCGTTCCGTGATTCCCTCAAGACAGAGCTTCGAGACGATCTCGGAGACGATGATGTAACTGAGGATGACGTGGACGAGGATGACGATGGCACCAAGGGCTTGGGCAATATCTCATTCCTCTACCAGCTAGCTCAGATCGATCCAACGGACGAAGATGATGAGATCACGCCTCCTACCGTTCCCTCTGGATTCAAGTCCAAGATGGAACGCTATGCGGGCAAGATGCGGGACCTTCGGACGGACATCAACAAGTGGTACAAGGAGCAGAACGCTCTACCACCAGAGAAGCGTTCTCCACCTCCTGGCGTCTACATCGGCACGGTGCACTCGGTGAAGGGTGCTCAATGGCCGAACACTTTCGTATCGATGCCGAAGGGCAAGTTCCCTATGGAGGTTCGCCAACGGCCCGGTGAAGAGCCGCCGCCTCCAGAAGAAGTCGAGCGAGCGCTCGAAGATGAGCGCCGGCTAGCCTACGTCGCACTGACGCGGGCCGGAAAGAACCTTACGGTCGTGTGCCCTAAGAGTGTGGGTGGTTTGGCGGCTGGCACCAGTCAATTTGTGAGCGAAGCTGGGCTTCATCTGGGCGAAAACGTAGGCAAATCTGATGGCACTCCAAAAGAGGCGTCGACTTTTCGAGCCGCTGCTATTGACCCTGAGCGTTGGATCTCTGAGGATGGACCCTCGGAGAGCGGAGTCTGAACCATGGCAGCACAATACACAGAGGTGACCCTCGATCAAATGGAGACCTTTTTGAAGAGAGGTTTCCGGGCGCTACGTCCAAAGCAAGGGATCAAGAGTTCTGAGTACTACTACGATCTCCACTTGAGCGAGAA
>Ga0068857_100000970_pt1 | contig 21928 bp, 21 predicted proteins | sample KBSCornC72_FD_66591 | JGI IMG/M metagenome (GOLD analysis project Ga0068857, IMG submission 66591) | Corn rhizosphere microbial communities from Kellogg Biological Station, Michigan, USA - KBS Corn C7-2 | ecosystem: Host-associated > Plants > Roots > Rhizosphere > Soil ...
TCCACGAGTCGCAAATTTTTCGCATCGACCATTACCTGGGCAAAGAGACAGTGCAGAACATTCTGGCATTTCGTTTTGCTAATCCGCTCTTTGAGCCAATCTGGAACCGGCATTATGTGGACTATGTGAGCATTACCGTGGCCGAAGAGGTGGGGGTAGAGCATCGTGGACGCTATTACGACCAAGTAGGCGCCCTGCGCGACATGGTTCAGAATCACCTGATGCAACTCCTTTGTCTTGTGGCCATGGAACCGATGGTCTCTTTCAATGCCGATGAGATTCGCAACAAGAAAGTGGATGTTCTCCACGGGGTACGTCCGATTCGCAGAGACGAGGTAGGCGAGTGTGCCGTCCGCGGGCAGTATGGCAATGGCAGTCTCGATGGAAAAAAGGTGCGAGGTTACAGCCAGGAAGATGACGTATCGCCACACTCGAAAACGGAGACGTTTGTGGCCTTAAAGTTGTTTGTAGATAACTGGCGTTGGCAAGGAGTACCATTCTATCTCCGCACGGGCAAACGCCTGCCGCAGCAGATTTCGGAAGTTGCTATCCAGTTCCGCACGGTGCCGCATCAGTCCTTTCCACCTGAGGCCCACCGCAATTGGCACCCGGCTCGCCTTGTCCTGTCGATCCAGCCCGATGAAGGCATCGTGTTGGGCTTTCAGGCAAAGTATCCCGGGCCAAAGATGCTGTTGCGGCCAGTGGAGATGCGGTTTAGTTACAACGAAAGTTTTGCCATACCCTCGCCTGATGCATACGAGACTTTGCTTTGGGATGTGATGAACACTGATCCGACCTTATTCATGCGTGCGGACCAGGTCGAGGCGGCGTGGCAGATTCTGATGCCAGTGCTGGAGGTATGGGCAGATTCTAGTCCTCGCAATTTTCCCAATTACGCTGCCGGCACTTGGGGACCCAATGCAACCGAAAAGTTGCTCGCGCGCGATGACCACCCCTGGGGACCTCTCGCATGAAAATCGTTGTCATCGACGTGGCAAAACACATGTGTTCATCTCCGTCATCGTTACCGACAAACGTGCAGTTGGTTTTTCTTCTGTGCTTCTAAGAAAACTCCGAATCGAGTGATGAATTAACTTCCAGGAGGGAGAATCCAATTGTTAGTATAATCTTTGGAGCCACCAAGACTGAGGCACCATCAACTTGGGCCTGACTCAATGGGGATGAATTTGTAGCCTATCCAGGGCTCTGTAAGGATGTGCAACGGATGCTGAGGGTCCACCTCAATTTTGTTGCGAAGTTGATTAATGAAGACCCGTAGGTAGTTTGATTGTTCGGTCGATTCAGAACCCCACACCGCCTGCAGTAGTGCGCGACGCGTAACAACTTTACCGGCGTTGGTCGCCAGATACGTGAGCACGTCAAACTCTTTCGGAGTGAGCTTGACTTCTCTTCCAGCGACAACCACAAGACGCGTATCTGAGTCTATTGTCAGGTCACCCACGGTTAGTAGAGAAGGATGGTTCTCAGACTGTGACAGTCGTCGCAGCATAGCGCGCACCCGTGCAAGCAGTTCATCCAAGCCAAATGGCTTCGTGATGTAATCATCCGCCCCCATGTCCAGTGCGGCCACTTTGTCGCTCTCGAATTCTTTAGCAGAGAGCACTATGATCGGCACGGATGAGAACTCGCGCACGCGCCGGCAAACCTCCAGTCCAGACACTTTTGGCATCGTCAGGTCCAGAATAATCAGGTCGGGTATTTCCTTGCGAAGTTCATCGAGTGCCTCCTCGCCGCCTGGGGCTGTACGCACCTCATAACCACGCGGCGGCAGGCTCGCCCGCATGACACGCAGTATTTGCGGTTCATCGTCTACAACAAGGATGACTGGCTTTCTCGTCATATTCTGCGGTCGTCATTCAACAATCGCGTCGCGACTATTTCGCTTGCGGTAACCGCATCGAAACCGAGAGTGTATGCGTGTGACTGTGGATCGTGTCCGCACTGCTGCACTCTGAAGATTGCTCATCATGACAGTCTGACTACGATTCGGATTGGGTCCGCGTAAAAGGCGTTGGCGGGCATCTCCCTCGCCAATTCGGTTGGCGCCCCCTCAGACTCGAATTCATACTCGACTTCGGCAACCTTGCCCGAACTGCCACCGGCAAGACGAATTGTCTCCCCTACCCGCGGAATACCGTGCAGAGTGTCGAAAGGAACATGCCAGGTTTGCCCTGACATTTCCAACACCAAACACTCAGCGTTTAGGTTCCGCTCCGTTTCTGGGTCCATGATCTTGTTTTTCTTATCAGCCATGACAATCTCCTTTGTATTTCAGATGGCCCTACTGGTAGTGAAACTAACAGAGTCATCACGAGCGGGCCAGGCCAAGGTACAAACCTCGCACAAATCAATTTAGTTCCTAACCGCTGGAATTTTAACAAGCCATATGTCAGGAAGACATAAACAAAGCATTAAGAGTCTATCAACGACACATCAAAAGACCGTCAGTCCATAACCATTGTCTGCAATTTATGGGATACTTCAAGTGGAGGTAAAGAGTAATGACACAAGCTCAAACGAAAACATCCGAGGAACTAAGCACAAGGGAACAGGAGTTGGCAGACCTTACTGCGCCGCTACTCACATTTAACCTTGAGAAGGAGATTGAGCGATTGCGCCGGGAAGAACACTGGCTCAAGGATGGACGGATCTCACAGACTCTGGTGAAATATTCGGATTTTAGAATCGTTCTGATTTTGATGCAGGCGGGAACGGTGATGCGGGAGCACAAAGCCGATGCCAGAATCTCCATTCACGGCCTTAGCGGACGACTGATGGTCCAATTGCCGGAGAAGACAGTCGAACTCTCCACGGGAGACTTACTGGTGCTCGAAAAATGTCTGCCGCATGATGTCAGTGCCGTAGAGGAAAGTGCCTTCCTACTTTCGATTTCCTGGCCCCACGGTGCTGAGCAGGGGTAATAAGATCGAAACTAACGAACCATCACAGCAAGACAATAAGGTAGCTTCTTCTTGCTGGGCATCTAGTCTCGCGATGTCCTGCTTTGGTGGCGCTAACGCGGCAACTCTAATCTATCTCATAACCGCGAAAGAATGGAGTTTGCCAGCGTAACCCGAGGCGCTTGCGGTTCGTCTGAGACAAGGATGACTGGACTGTCATTCTTGTCATACTCCGCGACCCCTCACGAGACGTTCCGCTATCGCATTTTCCGCAACAGGAAGTCCAAACGTGAACACGGCTCCGTGGCCAATCTTGCTGTCGACCCAAATTCTGCCACCATGGGCTTCAATGATGCCGCGGGCAATAGCCAGACCCATCCCCGTGCCACTAGTGCAATCGCCATTCATACGCGTGCTCCGGTAGAACTTCTCGAAGACGCGATCAAATTCATCGGCCTCTAAGCCAGGTCCATGGTCCTTTACTCTGATCAACAGCTCGTCCCCTTCCAGGCGTGCGCTTACGTGAATCTCACTTCCGGCCGGAGAGTATCTCGCCGCGTTCTCAACAAGATGCGTAAGCCCCTCAGCAATCAGGGGAGAATCCATTCTTACCAACGGTAGGTCTTCAGAACAATCGACACTTACGCGATGATGACGCAGCTCTTTCTCGCACCGCTCAAGTACATTGCCACAAATCTCAGCGACAGCACCCAACTGCATTGAGGGTCGCAGTTCGCCTGCTTCGATGCGCGCCATATCAAGTAGATCTCCGACCAACCGCGTCAAACGTGCAACCTCTTCGCTAATGATGTGATGGAATTCTTGCTGTTGGCTGTGGTCCCAGCGCAAGTCTCCTTGCAGTAGATTGTCTATCGCTGTGCGAATCGAGGTAAGCGGCGTGCGTAAGTCATGAGAGACAGAAGCAAGCAGCGCCGACTTTAGCTCATCACTCCTCTTCAGCGCCTCCGTTAAGTTTCGTAGCATATCTTCTGCATGTTTCTGCTCTGAGATGTCGCGAATGATTCCGCTGTAGAAGATTGCCCCGTCGCTCTTCCACGTTGCTACAGACAATCCAATTGGAAAGACTGTTCCATCCTTTCTCAGCGCATGCATCTCAACGGTTCTGCCGATTATGTGAGGCGCGCCCCCCTCCCGGATTCGCTCGACACCGTGATGATGAGCTTCTCTGTAACTCTCAGGCATCAGCATCGTTAGTGGTTTGCCTAGCACCTCCTTCTCTGTGTAACCGAAAATCTCTTGTGCTCGTTTGTTCCATTGAATGATGTTTCCATCGCCGTCCGCCAGTATGATTCCATCTGTGGCCGACCGAACCACGGAGCGAAACTTCGTCTCTGACTCGCGTAAAGCATCCACGGAGAGTTTGCGTGCGGTAATGTCTCCCATTACGCAGATGATCGAGTTGATCTCGCCACTGTGGTTGCGCCACGGCCCAACCGACACGCCAATGTTGATCGCCGAACCATCCTTTCTTTGACACCGTGTCTCGCAACCTGTGACGACAGTGCCACACCGAGCAGTTGCCAGGTTCGCGCTAAATCCGTCCGTCGCATCCGGCCGGAGAATAGGCAGGGGTTGATTAAGCGCTTCGTGCTCCGTCCAACCAAGAAGACGCTCAGCTGCGGGATTCCACAACCTCACTTTTGTATCAAGGTCCAGAACGACGATTGCAAGAGGTGAGGCCTCAACCAGCGTCTGTAGAGATTGGTTCGTTTCCCTCAAACTTTCATTGGCGCGTTTGCGCGACTCGGTCAGCGCGCTGAGCAATGTCGCGATCGCCACGAACACGACGAGCGTCAGAGCATCGGTCCAGCTGAGCGTGAACTTGAAACGAGATTGAAGCAGGAAGAAGCCGATCATCCACGTCGAGAGAAACGTGGCAAATAAACCAGGCTTAAGTCCGCCGTACCATGCGGTCAACATCACGGCCGGCAGGAATAATAGGAAGACAGTTGGTTCCACCACACCCCGAAACAGCCAAGTCATTAAGCACGCAGCCGCTACCGTCAGGATTGCGACGCCGTAGCGAAAAATGGCGTCCGGCATCGTTGTCTCACGCACGCCGTCGCGGCCCAATGCGTTGGCGCTTTCAGCATGAATGCCCGCCATCGTCAGTCTCCTTTACAAGCGGCCCTGTAGGGAAATTTTTTGCTACCTATCAACGCCCGCTCGCACGACCGAGAGGCCCTGCAACAAGATGTTCCGCCAGAAACCAGACCTGAAGTTCATTCGTGCGAATCACGTCGCTCACCAAGAGGTCATTCGTCCCATCATCACCGTCGACAATTATTTCCGACCAATCGCACAACGATTGCAAACTAAAAACCTCAGATCGGAAACGTGATTTAGGAATATGGACACTGGAAAGGGCGCAGTTGAGATGCAGATTCGTGACTGCCAAACCGTAGTGCTGACCATTCGCGATGTTGACCCTCGGATAGATATTTGTGAGCAATAGCATATGGCTCACTTTCTCATCTCCGGTTTGATGTGGAGGGGGTTTTCGCGCGAAGAATATGCAGACTGGGAGTAGATGTCAACTGATACTTAGGGCGGAGCCTAAAACGGAGTTTAATCTTAAAAACCGAGTTGATTGGCGCTTCTGCCGCGCACTATTCGCAGGCGACGTTTAGAAAGGGACCCTCTTCGCAGCCGTGAATGCTGTCATGATCTTCATCCATACGAATCCAGAAATGCCTTGCCCCTAGATTTCAATTGCAAGATGGCTTCTTGCGTTGCATCAGATGTTCGGTAGCAGATCGAAGTACTCGTCGTCTTCATTCGTTCCACCCTCGCCTTTTCCGATCAGCTTTTCTGATTGAATGAATTCAATCCGTTCGATCCATTTAACCATCTTGTAACCCAGTTGATTCTCCACGCGCAGCCGTAACGGCGCGCCATACTCCAGGCCCAGCGGCGCGCCATTCATCTCATATGCAAGCAGGCACTCTGCCTTTAGGACATTGTCAAGACTCTGAGTATTGTAATAGACACCGCCATAGAGTCCTTCGCCAAACGAAAAGAAAGCCACTGTCTTCACAGAAGGCTTCGGCTTGACCAGATCCACTAGCGTGCTCATTGGCAAGCCTCCCCAATGCGCAATGCCAGACCAACCCTGAATGCAATGGTGCATAGTAATATGCTCAGCTTTTCCAAGCGCTTTCAATTCCACCAACGATAACTCCACTGGTCTATCGACGAGACCGCACACCTTTAGTTTGTAATCGCGGAAACTATCGGCTGCCAGCCGTTTCCAATGCTCGCTTTCCGGCCTCTTACCATTGGGCCAGAGGTATGGAGAGATCTGCTCTTTTGTATAGTTCTCACTTGGCGAGAACCGATTAAGAGTGGCGAGGCGTAGCGGTTGAGAAACCGCCTTTTGGACGTGTTGCAGTAGACGAGGAAACTTCCACGAAGTGTAGTGAGCGACGATCCAGGAAACAATCACCACAGCAATTCCCACAAAGCCGAGAATCATCCCGATCGGTTTCTGATCATCTGTTCCGAGTACGATGTGATTCATATTTCGCGCAAATCCGGTCAAGACGACCAGCGTGACGTGCACTGCAATAAACGCTATATAGCCGAGCAGAAGAATAAAGTGGATTGAGCGCGCTGACTGCCTTCCGCCAAACAATCTCGGGTACCAGGGAAAGCGGTTCGTCAAGGCCGGCGACATTGCGATCCCGGTCAAGATCGAAAGTGGTCCGAAAATCAAGACCACAGCGAAGTAGGCGAGTTGCTGAAGCGCATTGTATCCGTAAAAACCATTCGGTTCCGGTGGCAGATGGAAAGTGGCATACTGGACGAAAGTATTCCAGGCTTGTGTCAGTACAATCCCCGAGGTAGGCACAATCCTTCTCCACTGCTCGGTTGCGAAGAGCATGGTCACAAAGATCAACCCTGTGATAATGAACCCATAGACATTGATGAAGTGCCACGAGCGCGCCACCCCTACTGTATGGCGATAACCGGGCAGTGCAAACAGGGGCGAGATGTAACGCGCATCGTCCTTCGCAGTCCACACGCGATCCTTTGGAACTGTCAGAGGCGTGAATCGAATCCACTCGGTTCCGGGTGTGCAATGGTCATTAAAATAGAGTCGAGGGTGGTCCATGAGAATTGAAAGACCACTGCGGGTGAGTATCATCACAAAGAAGAAATTAAAAAAGTGTGCATAGCGGATCCACACCGGAAATCCATGTGGTCCAGTTGGATCCGCTTCGCTGAATTGAGGTATGGGGGGAATATAAGGCAATCCAAAAATCGCAGCGTGCGCCCAGGCAAACAAGACCGGCAAGAGCATTAACACGACTATTCCCACTAGAAGCGAGGGCCTGATCCAAATCCGAAATCGCCGATCTGGCGGATAGTGAACAGTTTTATGTGCGGTGTCGAACGAGATCATAGCTACTCCTTAAGCAATAGGATCACCGATCTTGTATAGAGATTGACACGGCCTCACGGACCATCTGATTTGCGTAGCCCCACTCGTTGTCGTACCAGCTCATCACCTTGACCAAGTCCCCGTCGATGACCTTGGTGAGCTCGAGATCGACGATAGACGCGCGAGGATCGCCGACAATGTCCGACGAAACCAGCGGGTCACGCGATACACCCAGCACCCCGGCGTAGCGCTGAGTGTCGGATTCTTCCGTGAGGATCCGGTTCACCTCGTCCACGGTCGTCTTCCGCGAAGTGACGAAGGTGATGTCCGCAATCGATCCGACAGGAATCGGCGCCCGTACCGCGATGCCGTCAAACAAACCCGCGTACACTGGCAGCGCGCGCGTAGTCGCATGCGCCGCGCCCGTCGTGGCCGGCACCAGGTTCGCTGCCGCAGCCCGACCTCGCCGGAACCGCTTGCTTGGTCCATCAACAACCGACTGAGAAGATGTATAGGCGTGCACTGTCGTCATCGCCGCCTTCTGGAACCCGATGCGGCGGCCGATGATTTCGACGATCGGCGTAATGCAGTTTGTCGTGCAGCTTGCGCAGGATATGATCGAGGGAGTATTTCCCTGTACGCTCACACCATGGATGACCGTTTCTACCTCTTCGCCTTTAGACGGAGCCGACAAAAGGACAAATCGTGCGCCTGCCCGGACGTGCTTCTCCAGATCCTCACGCCGCGTGAGCGCGCCGGTGCACTCGAACACGAGTTCGACGCCCAACTCCTTCCAGGGAAGGTCTGATGGGTCGCGGATGCTTAGCGTCCGCAACTTGCGGCCAGCCACCACTAGATCGTCTCTATCGACTACCACGGGCTTCGAGTACCGACCGTAGACCGTGTCGAAGTGAAGCAGGTAGGCGAGGTTTTCGACGTCGACCAAGTCGTTGACTGCAACCAACTCAACGGTTGGCTCGTCGATTACCAACTTCAGGATCGCGCGTCCGATCCGCCCCAGGCCATTGATGGCGACTTTCGTGCTCATTTCGCACTTCCTAAGTTTGTTCTCTGGCCTTAACTCCAGAAACACTAGCGCCCTGCTCTCGGTCGCTCGCTCTCTCTGCTTGCTTTCGCGCGATCGTATCGAGCGCGACGACCGAATGCGCATAAGCACCCCCGGCACGCATCTCGGCAGCAACCCATATTGCTTCCATGATTTCTTCGGCAGTCGCCTCGTGTCGCACCGCAGCGCGGGTGTGGCCGCGGATGCAATACGGACACTGTGTCACGTGCGCCACAGCCACGGCGATCAACTGCTTCGTCTTCGAAGAGAGCGCTCCTTCGGCAAACACGCTCTGACTGAACGCCTTGAAAGCCGCAGCGGGTTTGGGGGCCAAGATGGTCCGTTGCTCGGCGAGTTCACTGGTCACCCGCGGGTAGATCATTTCTTGCTCGGACATGAGTCCAAACCTCCTTCTTAATTCGACTCGATGACAACCTTGATCAAACCCTTCGAGTTCGCTAGCGCCCCAAGACTTGCGGACCATGGACTCCCGTTGAGCCGAACATTCTTCAACTCAAATAGACTCTTCACGTGGACCATGAGAACCCTCCTTCAGATCTATGTAATGAAAGCGAACTTGGATCCCTTAAGTAACCTCCGCTTAGAGCCTTTCGTTTCAACCAGCTATATCAGATTCAAGGATGATGAGTCAGCAATCTTTGACAGAATGACACTCTCTTAACGGCTTGCTAATACAATCTTAATAAGTTGTTTATGACTTCCTAACTTACGTCCTGCTAGAGTCAGGTCCAGTCAGATTGCATTACGAGTCCGAGCAGGCAACGGGCACAAATCTCGATAGTCCGACGCGTTTGAGAGGCGGTGATCGTGAGCGGTCTCTGGCCCATAGTCGTTTACTTTGTCGCAGTGCTGGCCCTCGTTGCGAGCATGCTGGTGGTGTCGTATCTACTCGGACAGCGGCACACCGGCGGAGCAACGGGAGAACCTTACGAATCGGGCATCGTGTCGACGGGCTCATCGCAACTCCGTTTCTCCGTAAAGTTTTATTTGGTTGCAATGCTCTTCGTGATCTTCGATCTGGAAGTAGCCTTCATAATCGCCTGGGCTATTGCTTTCCGTGAGTTAGGTTGGTCCGGTTACCTTGGGGTTTTGTTTTTCATTGGCGTGCTCGTCGCTGCTCTCATTTACGAGTGGCGGCTGGGTGCTCTGGATTGGGGAAAAAGAGACAGTAGCACTAGATCATCGTCCGCGGAGGTGTAGTTATTAAAACCGTCGGAGACATTCTACGGATCAAAGGGGGTGAAGTATGGTCTACCACACCGGATGCAACTGTGTATGAGGCGCTCAAGACTATGGCTGAGAAGAATGTAGGAGCCTTGGTGGTACTGGATGCGAACACCGTTGTAGGCATCATGTCGGAACGGGATTACGCCAGAAAGGTAATCCTCCATGGCAGATCATCCAAGGAGATCCAGGTAAGAGAAATAATGACGAGCGAAGTGTATTACGTGCGTCCCGATCAGGATATTCAGGACTGCATGTCGCAAATGACTGAGAAGCGGGTCAGACATCTTCCCGCAATGGAGAGTGACCAGTTGGTCGGCATTATTTCGATCGGCGATGTGGTAAAGGCTCTCATCGCTGAGCACGAATCCACAATAAAGCACCTCGAAGATTACATTACGGGAGGTCGTTAGTTCGGCCGTGCGATGGTCCTTAACCAAAGCCGATTCACCGTCTTTAACCGATAAGGGCGATGGTTCCTTCGAAGAATCAGTGCGCCGTAGTTTGATTCTTGCACGCCTGCAGGATCTACTGGCTTGGGGTCGCAAGAATTCGATTTGGCCATTTAACTTTGGTCTATCCTGCTGCTACGTCGAAATGGCGACAAGCCTTACGAGCAAATACGACATCGCCCGGTTTGGCGCTGAGGTAATTCGCGGCACGCCGCGCGAAGCGGACCTGATGGTGATTGCCGGAACGGTTTTTATAAAAATGGCCCCGATCATCAAGCGACTCCATGAACAGATGATGGAGCCACGCTGGGTGATCTCCATGGGTTCCTGCGCGAACTCGGGTGGAATGTACGACATTTACAGCGTCGTCCAGGGAGTCGACAAGTTTTTGCCGGTAGACCTCTACGTGCCCGGTTGTCCACCACGGCCCGATGCTTTTATGGAAGGCCTAACACTGCTGCAAACGGCAGTCGGTAACGAAAAACGTCCACTGAGTTGGGCCGTTGGTCCGCAGTATGTGAGTCGCCCGTCGCCTCCATCACTGAGGGATTTGAAGCGGGCCCAACGTCAGCATGCTACGACACTACGATCACCAGACGAGGTGTGATCAGGACCAGTTAGCCAACGCGTCGCAAGAAGTTCGGTGCGGACGCAGGGTGCTCGACTCGAGGAGGTCAACTCGAATGCTTGCGATAGACGGCGCCCCGACAATCCTCGAGGATTTGAAACACACCTTTGGTGATCGATCATTTACGTCGCAACAAACGCGGGACAAAACACCGACTATTTGGGTCGATTACAACAGTGCGCATGAGGTGCTGGGCTGTCTAAAAAGGGATGTCCCTCAGCCCTTTCGCACGCTTTATGACCTCACTGCCATCGACGAGCGAGTGCGCAAGTCTCGGGATCATCAACCTCCAGGCGATTTCACGGTCGTCTATCATCTACTCTCTTACGAACGCAACGCAGACATCCGCCTGAAAGTTGCCCTCCATGGAGAGTATCCCTCGCTGCAAACCGTGACCGACATCTGGCCCGCCGCGAATTGGTACGAACGCGAGGTTTGGGACATGTTTGGCATCACATTTGAGGGCCATCCGCACCTGGAGCGAATCCTAATGCCGAGCACGTGGATGGGCCATCCTCTACGCAAAGAACATCCCGCGCGCGCGACGGAGATGGGCCCGTTCCGCCTACCGGAAGACAAACAGGAAGCTGAACAAGAAGCGCTCAAGTTTCGACCAGAACACTGGGGTCTGACTCGTCGCGGCGAAGATACTGACTTCATGTTCCTCAATCTTGGGCCTCAGCATCCGGGCACTCACGGCGTACTGCGTATAGTGCTGCAACTTGACGGTGAGCAGATCGTCGATGCCATACCCGATATTGGCTATCACCATCGCGGCGCAGAGAAAATGGGAGAACGACAGTCCTGGCATACATTCATTCCCTACACGGATCGCGTCGACTACCTGGGTGGTGTGATGAACAACCTCGCGTATGTCCTTGTGGTTGAGAGCCTGGCCGGAATCGAAGTACCGGACAGAGTAAAAATCATTAGGGTGATGATGTCTGAGTTCTTTCGTCTCGCGAGTCATCTGGTTTGGTACGGAACATTCGCTCAGGATCTCGGGGCACTGTCACCAGTTTTTTACATGTTCACCGATCGTGAGCGAATCTTCGACGTTGTCGAAGCGATTTGCGGCGGTCGTATGCATCCAAATTGGTTTCGAGTCGGCGGTGTCTCGCAGGATTTGCCTCGCGGCTGGGACAAATTAGTCCGCAATTTCGTGGATTACTTTCCGGCGCGTCTTTCTGAGTACGACAAGATCGTTATGCGTAACAGTATCTTCAAAGCCCGCACGGTAGGCGTCGGCCGTCAGACCCTGGATGAAGCGATCGAGTGGGGTGTGACCGGACCGAACCTACGCGCGTGCGGGTTTGAGTGGGACTTTCGGAAAAAACGGCCTTACTCAGGATACGACCAATTCGAGTTTGATATTCCGACTGCGTATGGCGGCGACTGCTATAGCCGTGCTGTGGTGCGCGTTGAAGAGATGCGTCAGAGCCTGCGTATCATCGAGCAGTGTCTCAAGAACATGCCCGCGGGCCCTTACAAGTCAGACCATCCGTTAACCACACCACCTCTAAAAGAGCGGACCATGCATGATATCGAGACTCTGATCGCGCATTTCCTGAGCGTGAGTTGGGGACCTGTCATTCCGCCAGGAGAGTCGATGATCGGGATCGAGGCGACCAAGGGAAATAACGGTTATTACCTGATTAGCGACGGCAACACGATGCCCTATAGAGTTCGTATTCGCACGCCGTCGTTTCCTCATCTGCAGACTCTTCCCCAACTGAGTCGCGGTTTGATGATTCCGGATCTGATGGCAATCCTGGGGAGTTTGGATTATGTCCTGGCGGACGTCGATCGTTGATTGAGAAGCGCAAGTGGAAGCTTGCGTTGTGTCCAGGAGGTTCGATGCTCACAGAAGAGATCAAACACGAGATAGAGAGTGAGATGCATCACTATCCCCGCAAACAGGCTGTGTGTATTGAAGCCCTAAAGGTTATCCAACGGCATCGGGGGTGGGTCTCGGACGAGAGCATTTGCGAACTCGCAGAGTTTCTGGAAATGACGCCGGATGAACTGGACAGCGTGGCAACGTTCTACAACAAGATTCTACGCCAACCAGTGGGAACGCATGTGATTTGGATTTGCGACAGCGTGAGCTGCTGGATTATGGGATACGACCGAGTGCGCGAACGGCTGACTCAACTACTCGGGACAAAACTGGGAGAAACAAGCTCCGACGGGTGCTTCACAATGTTGCCAAATGTCTGCCTGGGCGCGTGCGATCATGCGCCGGTGCTGATGATCGGCAACGACCTTCACCGAGACGTAGAGGCTGACAAGATCGAAGCAATACTGGATCGATACAGAGGTCAACAGACATAAATGGAGAGACCGCTCACGAAAAACATCCGCTCGGACGGCGAGCCGCCAAGCCTGAAAGAATACGAGCATGCGGGTGGGTATGAAGCGTTGCGTAGAGCGCTGCGCGAGTTGACTCCGCAAGCTGTGACCGCGCTCGTTAAAGATTCAAATTTGAACGGGCGCGGCGGAGCAGGTTTTCCTACGGGGTTAAAGTGGAGCTTTGTGCCAATGGGTGATGATGCTCCTCATCCAAAGTACTTGATTGCGAACGCAGATGAGATGGAACCCGGCACGTTCAAAGATCGGCTTCTACTTGAGGGCGATCCGCATCAGTTAATTGAAGGCATGATCCTCGGGGCTTACGCGATCCAAGCGGACGTCGCTTACATCTTTTTGCGTTGGGCCTACCGTGTAGCGGCTGAACGACTAGAGCGCGCGATCGCCGAAGCGTACGCGAATAACTATCTGGGCCATAACATCTGCGGGTCCGGCTACAGTCTTGAAATGTATCTGCACGTGAGCGCGGGTCGTTACATGTGCGGAGAAGAGACTGCACTGCTCAATGCCCTCGAAGGCAAACGCGCGACACCGCGCTCGAAACCCCCGTTTCCTGCGGTCAGCGGTTTGTGGGGGAAGCCGACTATCGTGAATAACGTTGAGACCTTCTGCAATGTGCCGCACATAGTGAATCGCGGAGCTGAGTGGTTCAAGAGTTTGAGTCACACGGGAGAAGGCGGAACGAAGATTTACGGGGTGAGCGGAAAGGTCAAATATCCGGGCGCGTGGGAGCTACCGCTGGGCACGACTGTTCGCGAGATCCTTGAAGAGCACGCAGGCGGAGTACGTGATGGTCTAAAGTTTCGCGGCGTGATTCCGGGCGGTGCGTCAACGGAATTTCTTCTAGAAGAGCATCTCGACGTGAAGATGGATTTCGCGTCAGTGCAAAAGGCCGGGAGCCGGCTGGGGACGGGAACGATGATCGTCATGGATGATCAAACTTGCCCGGTTGGGCTTGTCCACAACCTTGAACGTTTCTTTGCGCAGGAGTCTTGCGGCTGGTGCACTCCATGCCGTGAAGGGCTGCCCTGGACCGCCAAGATCTTGCAGGCGATTGAAGAAGGAGCCGGACAGCCGATCGACATGCAACGACTCATGCTGCATACCAGGTTTCTTGGGCCAGGACACACTTTCTGCGCGCTCGCGCCGGGTGCAATGGAACCACTGCAGAGCGCGCTGCAGTATTTCCGAGAAGACTTCGAACGGCACATTCGTGAAAAGCGATGTCCATGGAAATGAAGATGATTTCCTTCTACATCGACAACCAACCCTATGCAGTCAATCCCGGGCTGAATTTACTGCACGCTTGTCTCTCACTGGGCTTTAATCTGCCGTATTTCTGTTGGCACCCGGCGCTGGGTTCGGTGGGCGCATGCCGGCAGTGCGCGATTAAACAATTCAAAGATGAGAACGACAAGCACGGCAAAATCGTGATGGCATGCATGACGCCGGCTACTGAAGGCACGCGTATATCGATAAACGATCCGGAAGCACATCACTTTCGCGCCAGTGTGATTGAGTGGCTGATGATGAACCATCCGCACGATTGTCCCGTGTGTGACGAGGGCGGCGAGTGTCATCTGCAGGACATGACCGTAATGACCGGCCATACATATCGTGAATTCCGTTTTCCGAAGCGTACCTTCACGAACCAGAATCTTGGCCCGTTCGTCAATCACGAGATGAATCGTTGCATCGAGTGTTACCGCTGCGTGCGTTTCTATCGCGACTATGCAGGCGGTCGCGACTTTGATGTCTTTGCCGCCCACGATCACGTCTATTTCGGGCGACACGAAGATGGCACTCTGGAGAGCGAATTCAGCGGCAACCTGGTGGAAGTCTGCCCGACCGGGGTGTTCACCGACAAGACCTTAAAGAAGCATTACACGCGCAAGTGGGATCTGCAGACCGCACCCTCCGTATGTGTGCATTGTGCTCTGGGGTGCAACACAATTGCCGGCGAACGCTATAGCACGCTGCGGCGCATTCGCAATCGTTTCAATCATGAGGTTAATGGCTACTTTCTGTGTGATCGAGGGCGGTATGGTTATGAGTTCGTTAATAGTGAAAAGCGAATCCGCCAGTCACTGATCAGAAGATCGCGTGACAGCCAGCCTGAGGTCGCGAGCCGACATTCTGCGATTGAAAAGCTGGGAGAGATCCTCGCCGAAGGCTCTCCCGTGATCGGAATTGGGTCTCCGCGGGCCTCGCTCGAAGCCAATTTTGCGTTGCGTAAGTTGGTCGGTCCAGAACATTTCTTTCAAGGGGTGTCCGAGCGAGAAACGCGACTGACCACTCTGGCGCTGAAAATTCTACAGGAAGGTCCGGCTCGCGCTCCGTCGCTTCAGGACGTGCAGTTAGCGGACGCTGTATTTGTGCTCGGGGAAGACGTCACAAACGTGGCGCCAATGCTAGCCCTCGCGCTTCGTCAATCCGTGCGCCGCGAAGTCATGACTATCGCGACGCGGTTGCGCATCCCTGAGTGGGACGATGCGGCTGTGCGTGAAGCGGTACAGCAGGAAAGAGGGCCACTCTTCATTGCCACGACCGGTAGCACCAAGCTAGATGACATAGCCAGGGAGACCTACCGAAGTGCGCCTGATGACCTTGCGCGTCTGGGCTTCGCAGTGGCCCAGGCTTTGAGCGGCGATGCGCCGAAAGTCGCGGACTTGCCAGACGATGAGAGGGCGTTAGCCAACCGCATTGCGGTTGCGCTGAAAGGTGCCGAGCGGCCACTGGTTATTTCTGGCGTGAGTTGCGGCTCTGAAGCACTGATCCGGGCGGCTGCAAACGTCGCATCCGCATTGTGTACTGACGATCGCAGAGCCGAGCTGTGTTTTAACGTGCCGGAATGCAACAGCTTCGGCTTGGCGCTAATCGGCGGCGAAAGCATCAACTCCGCATTCGAGAGGATGGTCCATGAACCATCATCGGTCATCGTCCTGGAAAACGATCTCTACCGCCGAGCCAACCGCGCGATGGTTGATGCCGCGCTCGACGCAGCAAAATACATTATCGCTATTGACCATCTGGAAAACGCGACCACACGAAAGGCCGATTTGATTCTGCCCGCTGCAACTTTTGCAGAGGGTGACGGCACCTTCGTCAACAATGAAGGGCGCGCACAACGGTTTTACCAAGCTCTTGATCCGAAAGCTGACATACAGGAAAGCTGGCGCTGGTTACAAGACCCCATAAGCACGATAGACCGTGGCGAAGCCGAACCGGGGAGCAATCTTGATGAGGTCGACTTGGCACTTGCCTCCGAGCTTCCGGTCTTTGCTTCCATTTTAAAGATTGCGCCGCCTGCTAACTTCCGTATTGTCGGGCAGAAGATTCCTCGGCAGCCGCATCGTTACAGCGGCCGCACGGCCATGTTGGCCCAGCTAAGCGTGCACGAGCCAAAGCCGCCAGACGACCCTGACTCACCTCTTTCGTTTTCGATGGAAGGTTATGAGGGCGAACCGCCACCATCCCTCATCCCACGTTTCTGGGCACCGGGTTGGAACTCGATTCAATCGCTCAATAAATTTCAAAGCGAAGTGGGCGGGTCGCTTCATGGCGGCGATCCGGGCCAGCGCCTAATCGAGGCCGCGCGCACCGGCTTGAAGTTTTTCGGCGAAGTCCCCCATGCGTTTGAACGACGAAGCAATGAATGGTTGATCGTTCCCCTGTATCACATCTTCGGCTCCGAGGAGTTGAGTGTGTTATCACCGGGGATCTCAGAACGGCTGCCGAATCTCTACATCGCCCTCAACGATCATGACGCAGCTCGGCTGGGTGTTAAATACGGCGGGCAAGTCGAGCTTGACTTGGAGGGAAGTACCTATTCCCTTCCCGTGAGAGGTCGTCTCGGGATACCCGAAGGGGTCGCGGGGCTGCCGGTCTGCTTGCGCGAGTTGCCGTTTGTAGATCTGCCGGCTTGGGGCAGGATCGCAAGAATGTGACGCGAATGAATGAAACTATCCGATCGCTGATCATTGTTGCGGGAGTACTGATTTCAGTCCTCACGATTGCGGCCGGACTAATCTGGGTCGAACGCAGGTTGCTTGCGCTTTGGCAGGATCGCTACGGTCCGAATCGTGTCGGACCGGCTGGATTGCTTCAGGTGCTTGCAGACACGATCAAACTAATCTGGAAGGAAGATTGGATTCCCCCATTCGCTGATAAGCCGGTATTCATCATCGCTCCCGCGGTCATCATGATCACAGTATTAATGACGTTTGCGGTCATTCCCTTCGCACCGAATATTCTGGTCGCAGACCTAAACATTGGGCTTCTCTTCTTTCTCGCGATGTCGTCGCTCGGTGTTTATAGCGTCGTACTCGCCGGTTGGTCGTCGAACAACAAATACTCGTTGCTCGGTAGCCTGCGAGCCTCAGCACAAATGTTGAGCTACGAAGTGTTCATGGGGTTGTCGGTGATGGGTGTCGTCATGCTCGCCGGCAGTTTCAACCTTCGCGAGATTGTCGAAGCACAGCATCGCTTGTGGTTCTGCATCCCTCAGTTTGTCGGTTTGATCCTCTTCATTGTGGCCGGGATAGCAGAAACGCATCGACTGCCTTTTGACTTGCCGGAAGCAGAAAGTGAGTTGGTCGCTGGTTATCACTCGGAATATTCGGGGCTGAAGTTCGGAATGTTTTTTGTCGGCGAATATCTCGGCATCACGCTGATCTCCGCAATGGTAGTTACGCTGTTTTTCGGAGGCTGGTTGGGCCCCGTACTTCCGCCTGTGCTCTGGTTTTTCCTGAAAACATTCGTCTTTATTTGTGGCTTCATTCTCTTGCGCGCGACTTTGCCTCGACCGCGCTATGACCAGTTGATGGCCTACGGCTGGAAGGTGATGCTGCCTTTGGCGCTGCTGAACCTGGTGGTAACTGGCGGAGTTTTGTTGGCAATACGCCAGTGAGCCGAGTGTGGGAAATCTAGATCATCGTGATTGAGTCGAGTCATTTGAAATTAATAGTTTCGAGCATTTGAGGAGAATCTGAACTCGATGTTGAGTATTGTGCGCAGTCTCTGGCTAGTCTTCCTGCACATGTTCCGGCGACGCGTGACAATTCTCTATCCGGAACAGAAACCTTATCTGCCCCCTCGCTGGCGTGGCCGCATCATCCTCTCGCGTGACCCGGATGGTGGCGAGCGCTGCGTCGCGTGTTATTTGTGCGCCGTCGCTTGTCCAGTCGACTGTATCGCGTTGCAGGCAACCGAAGACGAGCACGGACGACGCTATCCCGAGTTCTTTCGCATCAACTTTTCGCGCTGCATTTTCTGCGGCTACTGCGAGGAAGCCTGTCCGACTTACGCGATCCAACTCACGCCGGACTTTGAGATGTCCGAATACAAACGAGAGAACCTGGTTTATGAGAAGGAACACCTGCTAATTGACGGTCCGGGCAAGTATCCAGGCTATAACTTCTACCAAATTGCCGGACTGGCGATCGCAGGGAAAAACAAGGGCGAGGCTGAAAACGAAGCTCCGCCAGTTGATGTGCGCAGCCTGCTGCCTTGACGGACAACCACCAATGGATTGGTTTTTCTATATCCCGGCAGTCGTAGCGACCGTGGCAACGGCGATGGTCATCACGCGCCTGAACGCAGTGCACGCACTGCTTTATCTGATCGTCTCGCTTTTGTCCGTAGCTATGATCTTCTTCAGGCTCGGCGCGCCATTCATTGCCGCATTGGAAGTGATTATCTACGCCGGCGCGATCATGGTGCTGTTCGTCTTCGTGATGATGATGCTCAACCTGGGCCCACGCACAGTCGAGCAAGAGAGCAGTTGGCTGCCGACGCGTATGTGGCTCGGACCCATCACCCTCACAACCATTCTCCTAATCGAACTTATCTTTATTCTTGGGCAGAGCGGACATCAGCCAATGACAAACGAGACGATTGAAGCAAAGCAAGTGGGAATTGCGTTGTTCGGTCCTTATCTATTAGGCGCCGAGCTTGCGTCTATGTTGCTGCTCGGTGGGGTGGTCGGTGCTTATCACCTGGGCCGAAATTCTCGCGAAGAAAGGAATTGAACATGCCAGTATTGCCAATGGAGCAGGGATTGATTCTCGCTGCGCTCCTCTTTGCTTTGGGGCTTGTAGGCGTGCTTGTGCGACGTAACGTCATCTTCATACTGATGTCCATCGAGATCATGTTGAACGCGGCCGGACTAGCCTTTGTAGTTGCGGGATCGAGATGGGCTCAGGAGGACGGTCAGGTGATGTTCGTTTTCATACTGGCGGTTGCGGCAGCGGAAGTGTCCGTCGGACTAGCACTGCTGCTGCAACTCTATCGCCGTTTGCAAACCCTTGACGTTGACGCAGCGAGCAAGATGCGAGGATGAGATGCTCGACTGGCTTTGGCTAATACCCGCTCTCCCGTTCGCAGGTTACATCGTGCTTGCGCTGGCTGGCGCCCGTTTGTCTCGCGCTATAGTCGCGAGCGTAGGCGTCGGCTCTGTCGGCCTTTCGACCGCTGTCGCTCTCGTCGCGGGTTTTAGTTTCATAAATTCGCCGCCCTCGAATCACGTTTACTCACAAACGCTGTGGACCTGGATCTCGGTTGGCAACTTCACCCCAAGAATTGCTTTCTATCTCGATTCGCTATCTTTGGTGATGACGCTCGTGATCACCTTCGTCAGTTTTCTGATTCATCTCTATTCGTCGGAGTTCATGATTGATGATGCAGGTTACAGCCGCTTCTTCGCCTACATGAATCTATTCGTCGGCTCGATGCTCACCTTGGTGCTGGCAGACAACTTATTGTTGCTCTATCTGGGCTGGGAAGGTGTGGGACTCTGCAGTTATCTACTCATAGGTTTTTGGTACCAAGATCCGGCCAATGGTCGAGCTGCCCGCAAAGCGTTCATCGTAACGCGAGTTGGCGACACGGCGTTTGCCATTGGCCTCTTTCTGTTGTTCACGCATCTCGGTACGTTACAGATCCAGGAAGTAATGCAACGAGCCGCGCAGCAATGGACACTGAATTCACCACTCGCAATTGCCGCTGCCGCATTGTTGTTGGGCGGAGCCGTTGGCAAGTCGGCGCAACTGCCGCTGCAAACCTGGTTGCCGGACGCGATGGCTGGACCAACGCCAGTAAGCGCGCTTATTCACGCAGCGACGATGGTGACCGCCGGAGTCTATCTGATCGCGCGAGCACACGTGCTGTTTTCGCTTGCTCCCCCAGTGCAGTCGGCAGTTGCAGTGATCGGAGCAGCGACACTCTTAATCGCAGGCTTCAGCGCGCTTTCGCAACACGACATCAAGCGGGTCCTTGCTTACTCAACGATTAGCCAGATCGGTTACATGTTTCTGGCTTTGGGAGTGGGCGCATGGTCAGCGGCGATCTTCCATCTCATGACTCACGCGTTCTTCAAGGCCCTGCTCTTCCTGGCAGCAGGCGTAGTTATCCTGGCCATGCACGAAGAACACGACATGTACAAAATGGGTGGCTTACGCCGGCGATTGCCTTTGACGTTCTGGACATTTCTGATCGGCGCGGCATCGCTTTCAGCCTTACCGTTGGTAACTGCGGGTTTTTACAGCAAAGACCTCATTCTATGGAGCGCGTGGTCCTCCCCCTCGGGGAGCACCTGGCTTTGGATCGCGGGACTGGTGGGAGCGCTGCTGACTTCGCTGTATACGTTTCGTATGGTATTCCTCACCTTTTTCGGCGAGGCAAAGCATGAGGTGAATTACACACCAGGCAATGGAATACGCGTGCCATTGATTGTGCTCGCGTGTCTCTCGCTGGTTGGAGGAATTGTCGAGTTGCCACGCACACTGGGCGGCCAACCATGGTTCTCGGAGTTTATGGGAAGCGTGTTTCCCGCACTGCACTATGTACAAGGTCATGCACACGCCGAATTGGTATTACAGATTGTAGCTGCAGTCGTATCGCTCTCCGGGATCTATCTGGCCTATCTATTCTTTCTTCGGCGACGCGTTAGTGCGGACGGTGTCGGGCAGTCCATGCTGGGCGCGGCATTGGATCGCTTCTGGTTTGGTGGTTGGGGATTTGACTGGCTCTATAACAAGTTGTTCGTCACCCCCTACATCTGGCTGGCTCGCACCAACAAAGATGATTTCATTGATTCTATCTACGATGGCATTGCGAAACTTAATGAGGTTTTCTATCGGGCATTGTCGCAGACAGAGACCGGAAAGGTGCGTTGGTATATGACCGGAATTGCGCTGGGCGCAATTGTGGCAATCGCGATCGTGGTATTTTTATGATTCTGGCATGGATGATCATAGTCTTACTGCTTGGTGGAGCAGGCGCGTGGGCGGCCAATCGATTTAGCGCCCTTTGGTCGCGGTACATTTCGCTGTTAGCTCTGGCGATTGATCTTGTTTTAGTCAGCGTCGCTGCTTCGCGCCACGGACAGACCAGGATTGGCCAGTGGCTAGTGGAATTGAATCTTAATTGGATTCCGCAATTCGGAATCAGCTTTCACCTCGGTCTTGATGGATTGAGTCTGCTGCTCATACTCCTCACATTGTTTCTGGGCTTCATTTCCGTGCTCTGCTCCTGGAATGAGGTGCAGAAACGCGTCGGCTTTTTCCACTTCAATCTGCTGTGGATTTTGAGCGGCATCATCGGCGTCTTTCTTGCCCTCGATCTTTTTCTCTTTTATTTCTTCTGGGAACTAATGCTCGTTCCGATTTACTTCCTCATAGGAATCTGGGGGCACGAGAACCGAGTCTACGCGGCCATCAAATTCTTTCTTTTTACGCAGGTGAGCGGCCTGCTGATGCTGGTCGCCATCATTGGCCTCTATTTCGTGCACGGGCGCACCACGGGCATTTACACGTTCGACTACTTACAATTGCTCGGCACCTC
>Ga0068857_100000971_pt1 | contig 21926 bp, 44 predicted proteins | sample KBSCornC72_FD_66591 | JGI IMG/M metagenome (GOLD analysis project Ga0068857, IMG submission 66591) | Corn rhizosphere microbial communities from Kellogg Biological Station, Michigan, USA - KBS Corn C7-2 | ecosystem: Host-associated > Plants > Roots > Rhizosphere > Soil ...
CGAATCAGTTTTAATTTGCTCTTTTACCTCATCCGGTAATTGTGCGTTCTGAATGCCGCATCTTTCATCGTGGGGGCAGGATATTTCACCCACCTTGCCGCATTTGCATAATTCGTTAGCCATGAAATTATTGTTTAATATTACTGTCTATTATTCTTTTACCATTAGCCCAATCACCACTGAGCATATACTTAGTAACAACTTTGTCTAAAGTATCCCCATATTTTTCTTCAAGCGCTTGAAATGTTTTAATGTCAAAATATAATTCCTTGCCACAGGTACAATGATAACACGGCGGATATGTTTCAACCTCAAAGAATAACTGATGATGTTGCCCGTTACAATTTGGCATAGTCAGGACAACCTTCTTACCACTCCTTCTAATTGTATTTATACTGTCCTTAAATCCAAAAAAATCATAGGCCTCTTTTTTTGACTTAAATTCAAACAACCCCATTACGATATAATTTTCATCTTTAATACTGTCTGATGGAAAGCTATTGTGATATTCTTTGGTTAATTCCTTTATACTTGGCAACTGACCGTTTACCGCTATATAAAGCTCACTCCCGTATCTGATTGGGGTGTAGTAGGAGACAAAAAAGTACCTAGTCCTTGGCGGTTCCTCATCTTCTATTGATCTAATTTTATCCGAGTTATATATACGAGGTGGGGTTGTCAGTGTAATATACTTCCCATTGTTTTGAATTGTCATTTGTGATTGCTGGCTGTATAATTGACTAAATACAAAACATAGCGCGATTAACATGATTTTATTTTTCATTGGTTACCTTGTTGTTTAAAAAAGAACGATAAATATTTATTGCAGCCTTTTCAATGCCGCTTTCAGGACAACCGCTTATCCATAGCCAGTATTCAATGAATGAAATATCTGACCTCATTTACTTACCTCCTTTTGTTTTTCCCTCTCGAAGTATAATGATGTTCCGCAGTCATAAGGGCAGGCTGCAACGAGCCTATAGCCTTGCTCAGCCATTTCATTAATTACCTTGATCTCATTATTCCACTTATTAACATGCCTAATTGAATATTCATACATTACCCACCTCCTTGTATTTGGCGAGGGCGGCACTGATGGTGTCATCAACATCCTGATCGATAGGGGTGTGCATTTGAATCCATTTAAGCGTGTCAGCTAAGTCCTGCGCCTTCCCTGCCCATTCGGTAGCGCCTGCTTGATAGCCTTTACTGAACCCCTGATAATAACCGGTTTGATGGTCGTTGGTAAGCGGCATTTTCTCTGTCAATTCAAGCTCCCTTGCGTCAATGATCTTTTGTATTTCCTGTGGTAGTGTCATTGTTGTTTTTTTATTGGCTATTACCGCAGCAGTGGCAAAGCCTAAGTATTTTAAATGGTCACGCTTGTTCATTGGTGGTGGTTGATTGTTTATTTGATTTAATCAATTGTTGCGCATATTGCCAATTAAAGCCACCGGCTGTAATGCCCCTGCCGAGAACTACATCATTAATATGTTTACTATCTATTCCGGTTTCCCTTCCCGCCTCCCTTATTGATCCAAATTTTCCTATAATAACCCCTCCTTTTAATTGCAAAACGGCCTTAGACTTAAAATGCTTTGCGCCTGTTTTGCCCGTCCATGTTCCGGGATTTAAACCAGTGGCGTATGCATGTTCGATATTTTCTGATCTGGTAACCCATTTCAAGTTTGTGTAATGGTTATTCAACTTATTCCCATCATCATGATTTACCTCCGGCAAATTCAATGGATTAGGAACGAATAACGTAGCTACAAGGCGATGAAGGGAATATGTCTTTTGCTGATAATTACACCAGGTATTAAGTATCACATATCCCGCAGCGCCAACTTTTAGCCTTAGAAACCTACCCTTCTTCCCCATCACCCGGCTATCTGGATATATTATATACCCTTCATCAATCATCTTGGCTTCTATTGTAGGTTCATTGCTCATTGATATGGAATTGTTGGTTCAGTGAATAATACCGGCTTGTCTTTTTGTTCGGCAACCGCCTTGTCGATAAGCTCTTTACTCACTATTCCTTCATACACGCATTCGCCATCAACGATTAATGCGCGGCCAAAACGGGCTGTTTTATTGTATTCAATATGCGCTTGCAAATCCTCACCCGCAACGCCGTTATACTTCTTGCTTCCGTTAGCATATAGTCCGATAGTGGTATGTATCATAAATACGATTGTAAAGGCGAATCCGGTTTGCTGTGGTCGTAGTAAGAATGATTGAAATACGGCCCTTTAAATATCTCTGCCGCCACCTTTATGCTCTTCACCGCTCCCGACTTCCTCGTATACGTCTCAGAGCTTCGGGCTATGACGCGACCGTTGCGGGAGACAATGTGCCAAAACCATTTCGGCTTCGTTTCAAACACCTTATCGTACACAGATGATCTTTCCCTATATAAGTGTATCCCTAGTTTGTTTTTAGTCTTGGGCATGGGTGTTAATTATAATGTTCTTGAATGGCTTCCTTTGCCTGTTGCTCGGCAATCTCTCGCGTATCGTAATATTGCTCATCAGGTTCATTGGCTAATGACGATTCAAGTTCTTCGCCTTCCCCGTTTCTTATGTGCCATGAATATTCGTAAACGGGAGTAGAATTATTCCTTTCGGTCTTTACATGCCTTTTTGTAGTAAAAAACAGGTCACGATATTTTTTCATCTTACTGCTTTTTAAGTATTAAAGTTTATCAATACGATCATATTCCTTTTTATCAAACACTAATAGGATGGCTTTACGGTCACCCGTCAGCAACTGCGTAATCACTTCAGCAGGCACCCCCATTATTACATGGCCGCCACCTTTTGCCGTTTTAGCTTCAACCATTGATGGAGATATTGCTACGAGTGATGTTTTGTTGGCTTCATCAGCCTGATTCATTTGGTCGAAAATCTCAAATGGTCTCATAAATTATTTTTAAGTATTAACTAATTGGTTTGAAATGTTTCATTAAATAGTCTTCAATATCTGGGACAACTGTTATCTTCCCATATACTTTGTTTTTATTGAACCAACCATGCTTCCCCGTAGAGGGCCAATAATCCATTCTCCCTTTCGTTGGATGGTATAGGCTGAAGTGGTGTTCTGTATGCTTTACTACTTTGAAGCCATATTCCACCGATAAACCATCTATTACATCTGTGTTCCACTTTCTTCTCTTTTCTTTTTCTATCTGGTATGCGGCTCTTTTTTCTTGGTAGTATTCTCCTAATTCACTCATGGGATGATCTTTTTAAAGGTTAGCTATCCTATTCGCCGCCACCTCCATCTCCTCCTCCACCATCGCTACCACCCCCAGAATCTCCGCCACTAGATTCGCCGCTACTTTCAGAGCTTGATTCGCTTGATTCAGTTGACTCTGTTTGTCCTTGGTCTGGTTCCGCTTCCATTTCAACTTCTATTTCATCAGGCAATTCCGTTAAAGGTTCCTCTATTTGTTCTAATTCCTGAGCATTAGATAGTTCCTGCGGGATGGATGTTTGTTGTGACCAAGAAACTCCACTGAAGCTACTTACTGGAGAACTTGATTGGTATACGTAATATGTATTATTATTTCCATAAAGTAAATACCAAAAAAGGAGATCATCCCCGGAGCCTGTCTGATAGCAATGAATTTTACAGTGCCGCTCCCGATGCTTGTACTCACATGAAAACAATGAGATTGTCAGTAGAATTAAAATAATATATTTCATTTTATTTGCTTTAAAAGAGGTTTTGGTAATTCAATAAATGTTAATAGATGCCCATCCTTTTTAGTTAAATCAAAATGCCCTAATTCGTCTGTAAAATACACATCATACCCCTGTTTTTTCTCCATGCTCACCCTGTAATTGTTTCCCGTTTGCATGAGAAATATTTTCATGAACTTCATATGTTTCTGATTTTAAATGTAAGAAATCTACTACTGATAGAACTATAGCGGAAAGAAGGAATACGCCATGTACGAATGCTAACTTATAGAGTATATCCCATTCTACCTTGTGAATATCAATTGACTTAGACAGCAGCCCGATTGCCGTAACGCCAACCAAAGAGGTGGCCATTTTTACTTTTAACATGCCGCTACTAACATTCTCTCCTTCTACACCATGCGCCTTACTTATAAATGAGTTATAGGAGCCGGTGATTATCATTTTCCCTAAATTGGCGATCATGGTAATATCAATCAACTCAACAAACGTTAACATTGCTGATTCCTTGTCAATGTGGCCTAGCCGGAATATATACTCTATGAATTCCTTTACATCGAAATACGTGTATACCGCCAGCGCCATCGCTAATATTAAATAGAATGGAATCAGGAGCCATTTTGTATTGAAGATAATATCCTCTAAAATCTTTATCGTTTTCTTTTTGTAAATCATTTTATATCCGTTTCGTTTTTAACATATTGAAGAAGGACATCTGGAATGTATTTTCGTTCTTTAGGTGCAATAGCTGGATACATCGCCACAAAACGCTCAATAACTATATCATAGCAATTTAATTCTGTAATATCCAGAGTATTATTATCAAAGTTTGTATGACAAGATTGTTCCCAGAAACAAAGCTCAATCCAGTTTAAAGGATGCGTAGCTATACTTTTAAATAATCTTTTTGGGAGCAAATGCGCAATAGAGAATTTATAATACTCGTGCGAGTTTTTGCAAGAAACTCCCTGGCAATGCCAACAGTGCCCAGTCATTTCTTTTCTCCTATCTTGGAACCATCTATCTAACTCAGCACCGCCTGTCTTCTTTATGATGGTATCTTTAGCTTCCTGCTGTAGCTTCTTTTTGCTTTTCTTGGCGATTGGCTTTCTGATCTTTGGCTGCTTCGGAAGTTGAGCCGCAGCCTTAATGGCTCTTATGTGTTCAATCATTTCCTGTAATTTTTTGAAATTTTACTTCTTTCTATGGGTTTTGTTAACGCATCTTTAATAGTCCAACCTAGCGTAAGTCGATCCCTTATCCTTTGTTGACTAATATTCATTTCATCGGCCCATTCTGAAATAGTTTTTAATTGGCCTTTGAATTTAATTGTTCTATTATTTGATTTGTTATTTGCCTGTTGCTTATAGGTAGCCCATCTGCAATTTGATGGACAATAATTGCCTTTTTTATTTGGGAATCTATCTAAGGTCAATTTATCGTTGTACCCATTATTATACGCCCATGATTTAAATGCAGAATAATCATTCCATTCATCACAAACTTCAATTCCTTTAGCTCCATAATTGTGCCAGCTAGTAGCATTATGATTGTTGCATCTAGCCATCATCCCGACCCAGATTCTTCTTATTCTAAGATTCCAATCTCCGTGAGTCCTTCTGCCAATAGAACAACCACAAGACTTATTCCCTCCATGCTGCAAAGCGCCGGTAGCGCAAAGTTTGTATTCTCCGCAATCACATAAACAAAGCCACAACACATCTTTATGCTTATTAGTTTTATTAGACTTTTCTATTACATATAGCTTGTTAAATATTTTACCAGTAAGATCAGCTCCTATTCGGCCACTTCGTCCCATGCAGCCACAACTTTTAGTATGGCCATATTTTATATCATTCCAATATTTTATAGTCTTCCTGCCGCACTCGCAAGAAACTCTTACTTTTTTGTTTTTATTTAAAAACGACAGTACGGTAATCTTGCCGTATTTTTTACCTACAAAATAATTATAGTCTATATACTTCAAGCAGCCGCATGATTTCGCATCTCCATTTCTTAAGTTACCGGAAGTCGCATATTTAATACCTCCGCAGTCGCATTTGCATTCCCAGAGTATATCATTTGAACTATTACGTTTATCGGACATCCTAAGTACAGTTAACTTGCCGTATTTATTGCCTGTAATATTTATTATTCTTGAGGAAGATTTCATTTTGTCTTTTTCTTTTCTCTATTATTCTTAGCCTCCTCTAACAATATTTCTATCATTTTACTATTGGTTCTCTTTTCTTTTTCAGCTAATTCGCTAATCCAATTAGCTAAATCTAAATCAATTGTAGCACTTATTTGTTTTGTCTCTGCCATATTTGTTTCTTAATAATGATGTAAAGTAAATTAATTTACTTTACAGTTCCAAATTTTCTTTTTAAGTTTGTCATATCAATGTGGCGCATGAGTAAGATAAGCAAATGGAAATACATAAGAATAGAGCTAGAGATACTTGGTAAAGTGACTGATGTTAGGTTCGTTCAACAAAAAGACTACCAGCGTATACTTAATTTGTTTATTGCATATGGCAAAACACAGCCTTGGGAATGGGCGGTCTTTATTAAGCGCCATTACTCTCGTAGAACATTGTATCAAAGACAGCTACGAAGTAGATTAAATAAAGGCAGAGAGAAAAAGGCGAAGCAAATAAATAAAAACAACTAATACTATATAATATATGAGAGATCATTTATTCAGAGGGAAAAGAAAAGACAATAAAGAATGGGTTTACGGCAGCCTAGTCAATTGCTTATTTGTTGAAAACTCAGATAAATCGCCAGTTTGCTATATTGTCCCAGACCCAAAATTAAACTGGGATATACCTTATTATGACTGTTGGGAAGATTTAGCACAATGGATAGATGAGTATGAGGTTATACCTGAAACCGTAGGGGAGTACATGAGAATGACAGATGTCATTGGCAATAGAATATTTGAATCTGATATTTTAAGAGGTAAATTCGGAACTGGACTTGGTGGCAAGTCAACAAAATATAAAGAATTTAATTATTCAGTTGGCTATCATGATGGCAACTCTCATGATTTTTATATTAACATGCCAAAAGATTATGGCAATTATAGATTCCTTCCTAAGATCAGTCAATCTTCAGTAATAGGAAATTTGCATGATCACCCAGAACTACTACAATCACCATAATATAATATTACATGAATTTATTACCAGACTGGCCCGATCTTACAGTAGCAGAAACAATCTGGCTTATATTATGTATAGCGACTGCTATTTTATTATTATTTTACCCATTCAAAAGAAATAAAAAATGAACAAATCAAAAAAGCAACCAGCAAAGAAAAGATCCTACAAAAAGAGAAGCAATTTGGCCAAGAAAGAAAAAACAATAATAGCTAATGCCGATTCTTCTGAATTGGTTCCTTTGCTTAAGCCAGCTAAAAGAGATACGGAGATTCAAGAATTGGCGGCAATTTGTAGTATTATAGAAAATTGGAATGAAGATCAGAAAACCAGGAATTTAACTTTCATATTAAGTAGATATAAAGATCATATATAAAATGAGCGAAGAAACACGAACACCTGGAATGGGCAGAGATATTCCAGAAATAGGAGAAGAAGGATTTAATCACTACAGAAAAGTTTTAAAGTTTGGAGATATTATTGAGAATGGTCATGCTTCAGAAAGGAACCCGACAAAATTTGGAATTGTAGTAAAGGCTAGAGGCCATTCAATAAACTGTACCGATGGGAAAGGTAATTTCTGGGATCTATGTTTTGATTATGGCACGAAAATAAAAATACATGGCAGTATATTAAAAGACGATTATCAATCTATAATTAACTCATTTAAATGAATGCAACAACAGCTTTAGCACAAGCCTTTCTGGAAGGCAAGGTGCTTTCAATAAAAACAGCTTTTCGTGATTTCGGGATCACGAATCTGCCGCGAGAGTGCGGTAGACTAATTGAACGAAAATTCAATGTACAGTTAGCCAGGGTGAGAAAAGAGGGTAAAACTCGTTATGGCATTCGGTGTACGTGGCTTGAATACCGATTACCGTCTACTCCATACAATGCAGAAGGGCGCATAAAAATGATTGAATATATTGAAAAGAACAATCCAAAGTCAGACCCAAAAACAGAACTACAAACAAATAAACTTTTTTAACTAGCATGAAACAAACCGTTAAAGTATCTGTGGCAGATATAAGATTATTCAAGAAACACTCTTCACACATAAAAAAAAATGGACTCATCCCGATTCTTGATTACATAAAATTTGATAATGGGACTATTACAAAGACGAACCTACATGAGTTTGTAGTTCAAGAATCTAGTTTTAGTGGCGCATTTCTTGTTGAGGAAAGAATACTATTTAATTTTATTGAATACACTAGCGCATCAGAGATATTGTTTTCGGCAGACGGTAATAAAGTAATTATGTCTGATGGGTCACAAAAGACTTCATCTAGTCAGGGAGATATTAATCTTTTCCCACAAATAGAACAACCTCCAAAAGAAACCATATCATTAACTGATGTTATTCTTAAACTTTTTGGATCAGCGGCCAAGTACACACAGGAAGGAAGTGATGATCTTAGAAAGTCTCACATTTTTATAGGAGGTGATACTATAGTAGCATCCGACGGGTTTATTGCTTTTTATAGAAAAATAGATAGAGAATTACCCAAAACAGCTATTCCAAGGAGTGTTGCGGAAAAGGTTAGTTATATAGATCCTGCCGATTTCTCACAAACAGAAAAGAAACTTTTTTTCCGGGCCGGGAAAGTCCTTTATGGTTTTCAAAAAACCGAAGCGACATACATTGACATGAGTAGCTTTTTTAATTACAAAAAGGAGGATTCTTTTCATGCACCAAAATCAGAACTCATTGCATTCAATGAAATGAGCTTGGGAATGTCAAAGTTCAAGTTATGTCATCCTTACTTGGATGTGGTTAATGGTAAATTAATAATGTCAGCCGTGAATAGCGACTATGGAGTAGATAATGAAAAAGAGATAGATGTAGTAGGGGGTATGGGAGATAAATTTCAATATGATGCAGTTATACTTAACCGACTGCTGAAGACCGCCCCAGATGAAGAGTTGACATTCTCTCGTATCAAAGGCATGATGTACATTACCGGAGACTCCGGCTTCACTTCACTTATAATGGAATTATTGCCTCAAAATCAGAATTAATATTATGATACCGTTTAACTTAGAAAGAGCCAAACAAGGCATACCAATGCATACCAGGAAAGGGTATAATGCAAGACTAATTACTCATTTAGATGGTGGTCAGCCAGCTCCAATACTAGTAGAAGTTGGCGGCCACGAACTGGAAAATTATTATCTAAATGGCAGGCATAACTTATACCATGATAGTGAATTGGATTTATTCATGAAATATTAAACGAAGACATAATGAACGTTATATATAAATATCAATTGCCTGTAAAAGAAAAATGTATAATTGAGTTGCCTAAGTCTGCTATGATAATTAGAGTGGAAGATGTTGCTGGTTTATTTTATTTATGGGCTATAGTTAACCCAGAAAATGAACTTCAAAAAAGGTATCTTGAATTTTACAAAACTGGTCAGCCAATAGAAACCCCATTGCGTGATCTTTTCTTCCTTGGCACATGTAAGTTGTTTATTATGCAGGAACTATGCCTTTATGTTTTTGAAAACTTAAACCCAGCAATATGCGATACGGAGAACTTCCAAAGCAACTTGGAGACTATACAGTAGAATGTAAGGAAATGTTTTTCTATCAGTACTTGCCGATTAAACTTGTTGGTTATACTGAACCGGTTTATGAAGAAAGGTTGGAGTGTTATAATCATTTGGTTGGTGCCATATGCTGCGACTTTATAGGCACATACGGGCTTGACAGGTATGTAAATTCATATGCGTACTTGACGGCGAAATATATATTCCAGGCTCTTGGTTGTTCGTTCAATCGTCCTGGATGGCATTCTGATGGCTTTATGACCGATGACATTAATTACATCTGGTATAATAAAGACCCGACGGTATTTAATAGTTCAGAGTTTGTGTTAACGATGGATGATGAATTGTCGCTTAAGCAGATGGCCGCGTATGCATTACCGGAGAATAATGTAGTGTACCCAGTTAACACTTTGCTTCGTTTGGATCAATTTAATATCCATCGTGTAGGTGAAGCAACGCCCGGCCTGCGCAACTTCCTAAAGGTATCATTCAGCAAGGACAAGTACGACCTAATCGGCAATTCGCATAATTATAAACTTAATTACCAATGGGATATGAAACCTAGAAAAGAGCAAAGAAATATTCCTCAAACAGAACTAACTAAATCATGAAACCAATAATAGTAACCTATAGTAATGAGAGTTGGGCAATTATTTCCGTAGGATATTTAAGCATATCTGGGCCATTGGGTGATTTCACCCCAGTACCCAATGGCGGCTATTATAGTTGTAAAAGTTTAACTACAGGCAATTATGCGGATTTATTTGAAAAGGACATAAAGCTATTCGCAAGAAAAATAAGAAAACGTAAAACTCCTGTAACTAATTATTGAAAATATGCCAGTAGAAATTATAAAAACAAAATACGGGTATTACATACCAATGGATGGCCCTTGGCAGTCAGAAGAAGATAATGAGGCTTATAAAGCCGCTGAAAGACTATTTGAAGAATCAAAAGCATCCAGTAAATATCTTGTTCTTATTCAGTCCCATCACGAATATTCCCACGGATACTGGATTGAAAATAGAGAAAGATCAGTTAAATATCCAGATCGCATCTTAAAAGAACATAGATTATGTGTGTAGGAATAGACTTATGTAGTAAAAAGAATTGCCTGGAGCAAGAAAGATGTGTAACATCGCTTACTTTTAAGATTAAAGGGCCAGAAGTAATTGGTAAAGTGCCGGTAAGGCAATTCGGTTGTAAGAGACATAGAAAGCATTGTTCAAACGATAGGGCTTGTGAGATTCTAGGTCAATGTATGTATGAACATCCAGCAGTGGTTGCGTCTAAAGCATTCAAAAAAGAGCTTAATAAGACTAAAAGCATAAGCGAAATAGCAAACATATTCGTAAGTCGTTTGGCCAAGGTCAAGAAAACGCATCGCAAAAAATAATTATTTGAAAAACCACCAGCACCTTTAAAAACCCGCACCACTCCAATATACCTATACCTCTGTGTTATTGCGGGGAAAATAATTCGCATGTGCCAAAGATTTATTTTTCTGCAAATACTATTCCTCCTATATTCGTAAAACAATTCCTATAAAATTATGAATCTGACGCCCCTAAGTGAAGCCGCTTTATTAGCGGAATATGAAATTATTGTCGATGCCCTAAAAAAAACAAAATTCAATAAGCGCAAGGCCGCAGAACTTCTCCAAATAGATCGCAAAACTCTCTACAACAGAATCGAAGAATACGAGCAATATTTAGCTAAAAAAAAGATAGCTAACGAGAAATCTATTTCTGGAACCTATTAAATCCTAGCATCCAATGACATATCAAGACATGCTAAAAGACCCTATTTGGCAACGTAAGCGATTAGAGATACTTAATAGAGATAACTTTTCTTGTCAAAAGTGCGGGAGCAAAAAAGACACACTTCATATCCACCACCGACATTATATTAACGGAAGAAAGCCTTGGGATTATCCAGATACATTACTCGTAACACTTTGCTATAAATGCCACAAAGAAGAAGAAGATATTAAACAAGATGGGGATTGCATATACCATACTCTCCATATGCTGGGTATGTTTAATTCGGAAATACGAGATGCATTAAACAATATCGTAAATACCCAGCTTGAAAAACTGGCAAAATCAAAGCAAAATGGCTAAAGATGCACTTTTTTTCAGCCATGATTTAAATGCCAGGAATGATAAAAAGATAGCAGCTTTAGTCCGGGAATTTAAATCCGCTGGTTACGGTATTTATTGGTGCGCGGTCGAGATGATGCATGAAGAAGGAGGGACGTTGGAAATTGATGAACTAACTTTTTCGGCCATAGCGCACGATCTCAATGAAGATTTAGACTTAGTAAAATCAATTCTTCTAAAGTGTATAGCTTTTAAACTTTTTACCAAAGTAGATGATAATTACCTGAGTTCTAATAGGGTAGAAAAGAATCTGACAAAACGGAAAAGGATCAGCAAAGCACGTTCAGAGGCTGGCAAAAATGGAGCAATTGTAAAGCAAGAAAAGTCGGCAGACCAACAAGCAGAAGCAAGTGTTAAGCAAACCGAAGCAAATGCTGAACAAAATCAAGCAGAGAAAGAAAGAGAGAAAGAAAGAGAGAAAGAGAATAACAACAACAACGTAGAAAATCCTGAAATTGGAAGTGAAGTTGTTTTGTCTGCCGCAAAGCAGGCTTGGGAAGATCAGAAATGGAGGGAACAGATTTGCATGGCTAATTATTTCAAAGTAGATGACCTGAAGCAATGGATGTACATGTATAACGCCTCTTTGACCGGAACAACAGATATTAGGGATTTTACTGCATCCAAATACAAACGGATGTTTAACGGTTGGTTACAGGCAAAAATAAAAAGCGGCTATAAGCTACCTGAAAAGCCACGAGCGCCTTCAAATGGATTAAGAACCTTAACACCTGATTTATAATGTTTCAAGCAAATATTCATTACAACGAAGAATTAGAAACGGCTATCATTGGCATATGCTTGTTAGAGAAGTCTGCTTTTGGAAGAACATACGGCCTTGTGGAAGAAAAGAATTTTTACAGGGAATCAAACAGGATCACCTATAAAGCCATGACTGAAATGTATAAAACTTCATTACCAATTGATTTACTTACAGTTGCGGATTATATGTTCAATAAAGAGAATAAAACTCATTTGAATGATGGTGATATGCAATACGCAACACCGTATTACTTAATGCGAACTACTAACTCCGTATGCACCTCTGCTCATTTGGAATATCATTGCCATATCGTAAAACGGATGTGGATGGAGCGAGAGCTAATAACTCTCACTCATGGCGGGATTAAGCTAGAGGGGGCGGTAGGAGAGCAAATTAGCCAGTTAAACAGAGCCATCCAGCAGATAAATCAAGGGGCTTATGCTAAAGATTGGATTGATATGAGCGAGGTGATGTACAACCTCGTAGTACACCAGGAAGAGATTAGTAAAACTGGCGGCATGGGCATAACTACCGGCAATTCGCTATTAGACCGCGAAAATGGCGGCTTCTACCCTGGGCAGATGATTGTGATAGGCGCTAGGCCAAGTGTCGGCAAATCGGCTTATATGGGCCAAATGGCCATGTCGATAGCTAGAACTGGGAAAAAGGTTGGAATTATTTCATTGGAGATGAATAATAACGAAATAGGGGCCAGGTTATCTTCTTTGGGGTCTGATGATGACTTCAAAACCATATTTAGGAATTTATATAGGGATGAAGATCATAAGGCTCAATGGTATAGGAGAATCCAGGAGTTGATAGAATTGCCTATTTACATAACCGACAAGACAGATGTTTCGCCTACAAGCATTAAAGCTAAAGCTGTAAAATTAAAACACTCAGAGGGCTTGGATGTTTTGATGATTGATTACTTGCAATTGGTGAATAGTGAAAATGACACAAGAAACAGAACGCGTGAGAACGAAGTAAGTCAATTGAGTCGAGCTTGTAAACTTTTGGCAAAAGATTTAGAAATACCTGTCATTGTGTTGTGCCAATTGAATAGAGCGGTAACTGGGAGGAAAGGCATTGACCGTTATCCTCAATTATCTGACCTACGAGAAAGCGGTAGTATTGAACAAGATGCGGATGTTGTTATGTTTATTCATAGAGATTGGATGATGGGAGAATCGTATCAAGTGGATGAGAATGGGAATAGTACGGAGTTAAAAGCAAATCTTATTGTTAGGAAATGGAGAAATGGGGCTGCTAACTTAAATATTGAATTAGATTTTAATCCAAGAAAAATGATGTTTTCTGAGGCAGACAAAAGCATGAAGTACTGGAAGCCAGAGGAAAGTAATTATCAGGATGATAATCCGTTTTAAAGTATTATATGCAATGAAATATTTTTTAAATGAAAAATTATAACTGTGTTAAAAATACAATGCATTGGATATTTGGGAAAGGATGCGGTAATGTATCAGTACCAGACCGATAATGTTCTTAATTTCTCCGTCGCGCATACTGATAAATACAAGGATAATGGAGTGCTAAAAGAAAAGACCACATGGGTTTCCTGCTCTTGGTGGGTAGATGCACAATCAAAAGTAGGGCAATATTTAAAAAAGGGTACTTTGGTTTGGGTAGAGGGCTTCCCGGAAGCTAAAATGTGGGAGAACCAAGATGGAAAGAAAACATGTGGGATAACTATGAGGGTGATTAAGTTGGAACTACTTGGAGGTAAAAGAGAGGACAATCAGGATAGATCCAATCCGCAACAGTCTACTGAAAAATCAGAAGGATTTTCACCAATCAATAATGATGAGGATTTGCCATTTTAATATTTAATAAAAAATAAAACACATGTCTACTATAGCTGAATTGTCAATAGAAATACACGAAAATGCCCGTAACAAAGGATTCTGGGATGGGGAGGTAAATGTTGGTGAAAAGCTAATGCTTATAGTTAGCGAGGCTTCTGAGGCATTAGAGGCTGACAGGAATCGTTGTTTTTGTGATTGGTCTTTTGATGAACCGCCTATATTGCAGGTAGATCAGCTAGACGATGTTTCCTTTAAAGAGCAATTTGAGAAGTATGTGAAAAATAAAATGGAGGACGAGCTTGCGGATATTGTTATTCGTGTTATGGACTTTGCTTGTTTTAGGGGGATGGATTTAGAGTGGCACATAAAACAAAAGATGCGGTATAATAAAACAAGGCCGCATATGCATGGTAAAAAATATTAAACAAATAAAACAACAACATGAAAAATTGGTCATTTGTAGCATTAACAGTAGTTTTTATGGGCCTTTTGGCATTTCAGTCTCACCAATCAAAGAAAACCTACAAGGTGGAAGGTGATATTAATTTCTGGGTGCAGGCCACCAATGGTTTAGAGTTCACAAAGAATAACCTGAAAAATTCAGACCTGCCTTCGAAAACAGTAACACTTATCACCGACTCCTTACTTACCCCATTACAGGTAGAGATTACTAAGCAGGTGCAAGCGCAAATAAATGCAGAACAGAAAAAAGATACAATTAAACCCAAAAAGAATTAACATGAGTCAAGATGTTGTTACTAATTTATCTCCTAATATGAAAGTGGTGCCTGCCTTGTGTCTTGATTTCGATGGAACAATTAGGCGCAGTGCTTCTGGTAAAACATTTATAGAAAATCATAAGGACATAGAATTGATGCCAGGGGTAGAGAATTTGATATGGAGATACCGGAATATGGGATGGTTAATATTGGGGATAAGTAATCAAGCAGGTGTGGCGCATGGATTTAAATTGCCTATGGAAGTCGAGTTGGAAATGGATGTTACGCTAAAGCAATTCAAACAGAACCCATTTCATATCGTTAAATTTTGTTACCATGATGGGAAGGGTAAGATAGAACCATATAATCATAGATCGCTTGGAAGAAAGCCGGATATTGGGATGTTATATATCATGGAAACGGAAGCATGGGCGCAGGGTTATGTCATAGACTGGGATAATAGTCTTTTTGTAGGAGATCGGCCAGAAGATGAAGAATGCGCGAAACGAGCTGGAATCCCATTCAGACATATTGATTCGTTTTTAACCGAACCACATACTTTTAAAATATGACAATAGCTGAATACTTAGATCGTAGAGATAAACTCTTAAACACATTATTCATAATAGGAACTGATGGCGTTGGTCATTATGTAGAAAACCACAAGCTCTATACAAAAGAAGAGTTCAGAAGAAAGTACCCAACACCGGCAAGCCTAGTTCTGAACAATGGACAAAACTGCGACAAAACAAAATCATTTCTTGGAGCTGATTAAAGCAATTATATGCAATTTGATAAACCAAAAGTGACAATTGATCTGGATGAATACCAGCATCTAAAAGACAGAATACACGGCATGGATACAGATGGATATGTGGTGGCGGCAAAGAAAATTATTGCAGCATTATTGACATGCAAGGGAGAGTTCAGTAAAGTGCATGAGTATTTAAATAAAGAAGGTGTGATGTTCTCTATAGCTTCTAATAATAGAAGCGTTTATGGGATACATTACGATGATGTTTCAATTTCATTAATTGATAAAAATAAATAGATGGAAATAAGACCCAGAACATGCCCCATCTGTTCAAACGAAGCCCCCCACAGGCTCACTAAAGTCGGCACATTGTATTATCAGTGTGAGTCATGCCGAACGTTATTCAGTGACCCGCTTTCACAGGACGGACTTGTAGGAGGCCAGCATGAGGAGGGAAGGGCGTTGCAAAATCATATACGGGTGGACAGGATCAAAACGATGACGCAAGGGATGAAGAAAGAAGATATTCGTATACTCGATTTCGGTTGCGGCAATTTCTTGCTTGGCAAATATCTTCAAAACGAAGGTTATAGCGTGACAGGATACGATGCCTATAATGTAGAATATAGTCGGCTTCCGGAGAGAGATAAGTATCATTTATGCTTATGTATAGAGGTTATTGAACATACTAGTCCTAATTTTATAGAGCTGGATGTAATACATAGATCATTAGTGGATGGGGCTTTACTCTATGTCGAGACAGGATTTGTAAATATTTGTGATGAAGATAACATAGAGTTAGATGATTATGTATATATAAATCCTGACGCTGGTCATAGCACAATATTTTCACATCACGGGTTGGATTTGCTAATGTACAAGAAGTCATTTATTACGCGTAGGCACTTTGATAGGAATTGTAGATTATTTGAAAAGATAAAAAAACATCCATGAAAACAGGAATAACTTTAATCACAATGGGTGCTGGGAACGTAAAGGTTCTTGGTAAAACGCTTGAATCATTTAATCAAGTGTTTGATGAGGTTATATATGGGGATATGTTATTGTTTGAAGAGGATAGGCATTATTTGTGGGACTATAAAAAATTATACAACTTCAGTACAGTAACACTGCCATTTAATTATATATTCAGGTATGGGTTTTCCGATACATTGAATTTGCTTGCTGATAAAGCAACTAACGATATTGTTATTTACATGAATGTATCTGAGGTTATTGATGAAGATTACGGGATAGTAGATGTGGTGAAAAGTAACCCGGATTGCAACGCATTTTATTTTATTCATCGAACAGACCCACATCGCTGGTTCAGGATGTATAACAGAAAAGAATTAGAATGGTCTGGGGTTATCCATGAACAACTTAAAGGAGAGTATAGGCCATACCACAAACCGGTATTCATGATGGCCGATCTGGAAAAGGATATGGGTGATCCATTTAAGGCAGATGTATTTAATTCAGTGAAAGAGATTTGCTATTTCAGGAACTATAACAGGATTGTGGATTATCCTAATAAACTTGGAGAAACTGATCCTGGATGGATTAAATTCGCAACCGAAAACTACGACAATATGAAACAGCGGATGCAGTCAAACGCTCAGTTGTATGAAGCGTTTTGTACCGGTAGTGATTTGATGTTATATCAAGCAATAAAAAACTTTACGCCAACAGGCAAATACGAGTCATCTAATTTGATAGAATATCAAGGGGATAAAAAGTATCTTTTATGACAGCGCAAGAAAGAATGCAGTATGTTCTTGATATGGTTATTAATGTGAATAATCCTATCCCATATTCTGTATGCATTACCGGGGATGATAGTTTTTTGATTCATCAAAATAATAAGGCATATTTGTCTGTAACATCTGTTAAGCATATACATAGCCATTGGCGGGAGCATATATCAAATGTCATAAATCAAATCATTTCAGAAAGAATAAAAAAAGCACTGAATGAAATTTAGCATAATACTATGCCATTACAAAACAGGTAAGATGACCGCGTATACTGTGGCTCAAATTCTAAAGTATAAAGGCGATCATGAAATAGAAATACTCATCTGCGATAATAATTCATGGGATGGAAGTGTTGTGTTTTTGGAACCGTTTAAGGAACACATAAAAGTAGTCAGTTATCCAAAACATAAATTGCAAAGTCATGGCATTGGGTACGATGTTCTTTTTGAAATGGCGCAAAACGAATGGGTGATTTGCATGGAGAGTGATTCATATCCGACAAAAGAAGGATGGTTGGATTACTATGTAAGGCTAATTAATCAAGGTTATGATGGTGCAAATAGCTTGCTTTCGTTGAGTGGTGGTATCTACGGGCATCCGGCAGGAGGGTTATATAAACGCAGCATATGGGTAGAAGCATGGCAATATTGTAAAGAGGTGGAATACTTCTACTTCCCTAACATGGCAATGAAAGAGACGTTCGCTTGCCACGCTATGGTGCATAGAAGCATACTTAATCAATTTCTTGCGAACCCTGACGATTATATTGAACTAGCGGATGGATATAAACCTTATTATCCTCAAAAGGGGGAAGAAAAATGTGTTCATTATTTGCCAACGATCGGGCCTATGCATAACGGGATGGGGAGGCTGCAAGAGTCACTTAAAACGTATGGCGCAAGAAATCCAGAAACGGAAGTGCCGAATATTGTTCTTGATAACCGAGCTAAGATCGTATACAGAATTGGGTATGAACCAGGGCAGCATCACTACTATTGGCAATTAGCTAAAGGGTATAGAATATATTCAATACCAACTGAAGTTAAGTGGTTAGAAGGTAAAGAAGGCCAGCAACAAGAATACACATTGACAGAGAACGGTGTTAAGCACTGTTGGGGTATTTCTGCATATCACGGTACAGAATTAAATGATGGAGATGTGGCAAAAATAAAACAGTCGCTACCAGAAGAACTTTACGAAGCATTACCTGAATATCAAAAAATAATACTTTAATGGAAATTACAACTTTCTCCCATACGGGCAATATCGGGGACGTGTGGGCCAGTATACCAGCCATGCGCCAGTATTTTAAAAACACAGGCAAAAGAATAGACCTGTATTTGATTAAGAACGTTCCGGCATTTTATTATGAAGGGGCCGTGCATCCGACGAAGCATGAAAGTACGAATGTCATGCTAAATTCAACCATGATTAAGATGATGGCCCCGTTATTACTGGAGCAGGAATTTATTAACGCGGTCTATGAAGTAGACTATGAAACGGAGTACGAATCGTTTAAGGATAAAATAAAGGTTCGTTTGGAGGCATTTCGGGAAACCTCAGTAGGGATGCCTAGTCTAAGCATTAATCGCTGGTATTTCTATGTGTATCCTGATTTGACATGCGATCTATCTGGAATATGGTTGGATGTGCCCCATACCGAAAAAGACATTGCTGCCAATAAGATCATCGTGACAAGAACTGAAAGGTACACGAATCCGGAGATTAATTATTCGTTTCTGAAGCCATGCGAAGACGATATTGTTTTTTGCGGCACCATGCGGGAGTATAACATATTTTGTATGACGTATGACCTGAACGTACGCAAACTACACATAAACAACTTCCTGGAATTGGCGCAGGCAATAAATCAATGCCGGTTTCATATAACTAATCAGACACAAGCATTCCAGTTATCCGAGGGGCTTAAAGTGCCAAGAATATTGGAAGTATGCAATTATGCCCCCAATTGTATACCAATAGGCGAAAACGCATACGATTTCCAGAACCAACTGGGCCTAGAATATGCTTTCCATAAATTAAATGGAACTACTGAAATGTTCTTTGAAAGAGTTAAAAAAGAACAAGAAACAAAAAAAGCCGCTTTATCGTAAGCGGCTTTTAATAAATTTTTAAATCAGGCATTAACCCATGAGAGTGGCAATTTGGGCAACTGTTTCAGCTACATAGTATGCAGTGCCGGTTGAATTTGCAGCAGCACTAGAAGGAACTCGAATCAGACTATAAACATTATAGCCAGAGCTGAGGCTTCTTTGTGGTGAGTTCGAACAGTCTTCAATAAGCACAAGCCCCGCAGTAGGAAACCCTATTTTTTTTGGGGAGTCGCGGTCTAATACACGCGCATCAATTTGGTAAACGTTTACGAAAAATACATTGGCCATTGTAGTGAGTTTTTATGGAAAAATCAATATTGATAAGGTAAAATTGAATATAATTTGCGGGAATTAAATCGGTTATCTATATTTGATGGCATAAAACGGGGCTATTATGGGTACAAAGAAGGGTGATAAAATTACTTCCCCGGATTCTATGGAGGAAATAAAGTCTTCGCTTAGTCTTTGGTACGGCGCAAAACTGAAACAATGGGCTAAGGATAATGGCATGTCTGTAAGGGCTGCAATACGGTATATAATAATTCAATTTTTTAAAGGCACCTCATATTAAAATACTATGGATTTAGGCGGTATAATTCAAATGGCAATCCAACGAGATATGGCCGGTAAGGAAGTTCAGAACGGCCTTTCTTATAGCGAGTTGGTTGTTGATAATCGGTTCTGTATTAAAATGTCATCCGAAAAACACCCAGAGGCGACAGTAGAGTGCTCGGTGCCGTATACCGGTATTCAGGAGGAGGAAAATTACTGTCGTTTATACTTTTTATCAATGGTATTCAATGCTGCTGTGCATGGGATGAAAAGAAGGTCATTAAAATCACATAAAAAATTCAAACGGTAATAATGCTCAAAAAGACACTTTACGGCAAAGAAGCTAGAACCAAGATGCTTGATGGCGTTAAAAAGATAACAGATGCGATAAAAGTAACGCTCGGCCCCCAAGGTAGAAATGTGGTAATTGCGCAAAGCGCGGTGGTTGATTATGGCGTTCATAATCTTCCTTTGCATATTACAAAAGACGGCGCGACTGTAGCCAAGGGGTTTGATCTGGAGGATTACCATGAGAAGGTAGGGGTAATGATGATTAAGGAGTGTACTTTCAAAACGGTAGATCAGGCTGGCGATGGCACATCCTCTTCGGCGATTTTGGCCCATGCTATTTTGGAGAAAGGAATTGAGCTTATTGATAAAGAGGCAAATCCAATGGAGCTTAAAAAGCAGATTGAGTCGGCTGTTGAAGTTTTGACAGAACAGTTGAAAGCATTGTCTACACCGATAAAAGGGGATATTGACCGTATCAGGCAGGTGGCAACCATTTCGGCTAATAATGACCCAGAGATCGGTGGCTGGATTGCGGATGCATTTGCTAAAATTGGCGACGATGGTATCATTGACTTGGAGGCCAGCAAAGGAGTAAGGACAGAAATAAAGATCAGTGATGGGTATAAATGGGATCAGAGCTGGACAAGCCCATTGTTTATTACCAACCGGGAAAAGCAGATAGTGGAATTTGAAAACCCATATATCCTGATCTATCATAACAGGATCAATCATCACACGCAAATTATGAAGGCGTTGGAATTGTGCCAGCAATCCGGTAAGCCGCTGCTTATTATTTGCGAGGATGCAGTAGAGGAGGGGTTGGCTTTTATGGTATTGAATACATTGCAGGGGCGCGTAAAGGTGTGCGCTGTCAAATCACCGTCATTTGGCGAAGATCGTAGAATCGAAATGGAGGATATTGCCATGCTCACCGGCGCTGATTATATTAGTGATGTGCGCGGGATAAATATAAAGGAAGTTACAAAAGACAATTTTGGAACGGCCAAAAAGGTGATCGTAACAAAAGACGAAACCATTATCATTGGTGGAGGTGGCAATAAAGATTCTATAGAAAGCCATATAAACGAACTTCGTATGAATCTGGCGCAAGCCAAAAACGAAGACGAAAAATACCCAATCGAAAAAAGAATTGCCAAGCTGAAGGGTGGTGTAGCAGTTATCCAGGTAGGAGCGGCAACCGAAACGGAGATGAAGGAGAAGCTGGATCGGTTTGATGATGCGGTGAGAGCTACTAAAGCGGCGATTGCTGAGGGGTTTGTTCCTGGAGGAGGTACAACTTACTTGCGCATCAGGTCTGGTAATGAAATCGTTGATTACGCAATGGATATGATCCTTAAGCAAATATGCCTCAATGCCGGAGTAGATGCAGATCAAATCGTTAAGCAGGTAAAAGGGGCATCCGGGAATATTGGGTACAATGCCAAAACGGATAAAATAGAAGACCTTGTAGAGTCAGGAGTAATTGATCCGACCAAGGTGATCCGCTGCGCGATAACCAATGCGGCTTCCAGCGCCGGGATGATCTTAACAACCGAAGCAAT
>Ga0068857_100000983_pt1 | contig 21832 bp, 25 predicted proteins | sample KBSCornC72_FD_66591 | JGI IMG/M metagenome (GOLD analysis project Ga0068857, IMG submission 66591) | Corn rhizosphere microbial communities from Kellogg Biological Station, Michigan, USA - KBS Corn C7-2 | ecosystem: Host-associated > Plants > Roots > Rhizosphere > Soil ...
CGCACGCAGGCGGCACGGCGGCGCCTGGCATATCTGCAAGAGCAAGAGTACCGTAAGGCACATAGCTTGAGGCGGCGTCTCTCGTCCGCGTCGACATGGTGCAGAGGTCGAGTCTATGTGATGGTACAGTGGCTGCGGAGCGTGTGGCGCTTCGGGCAGGCTCCGCGAACGGAGGGAGCGCGTGCAGAGCGATCGCCCACAAAGAGATGAGCGCCCCAAGCCCGAGGAGCTACTCGACCGCTACCAGTTGCGCGATGCCGCGCCGGGACCGGATGGCGCCGTCCGTTCAGACAACGCACACGGACCTGGCCGTGGCCGGTTGCGTATCTATGTGGGCATGGCGGCGGGCGTCGGCAAAACGTTCGCGATGCTCAACGAGGGACGCAGGCGCGCAACACGTGGGACCGATGTCGTCGTCGGCTATGTCGAGACCCACAAACGGCCACTCACCGAGGAGCAGCTTGGTGACCTCGAGGTGATTCCGCGCAAACAAATCACCTATCGCGGCATCACGCTTGAAGAGATGGATATTGACGCCGTCCTTGCACGCCATCCCCAGGTCGCATTGGTGGATGAGCTGGCCCATACCAACGTGCCCGGCTCGCGCAACGCCAAACGCTACCAGGATGTCGAGGAATTGCTGGCCGCGGGCATCACCGTCATCACCACTCTCAACATCCAGCACCTGGAAGGGTTGAACGATCTCATCGAGGCCATCACCGGCGTGCGCCAACGCGAGACGCTGCCCGACCGCGTTCTCGATGAGGCCGATGAGGTCGAGTTGGTGGATATCTCACCCGAGGCTCTGCGGTCACGGCTGCGACACGGCAATGTCTATCCTCCCGAACGGGCCGAGCGCGCGCTGGCAAACTATTTCTCTCAGGGCAACCTGACCGCCCTGCGCGAGCTGGCGCTCCGCCGCATCGCCGAGAAGACCGAGACGCAGCTGGAGCTGCTCATGGAGGAGCAGACTGGCCACGACCATGGCGGAGCCCGAACGACCCCCGCCGAGCTGGTGATGGTCGCCTTCCACAAGCAGCCCAATGCGCGCTGGCTCATCCGTAGTGGCTGGCGGCTGGCGCGCGGACTGAAGGGACAACTGCTTGCGGTGGCGGTTGTGCCACCGGGTCGTCTGGCGATCTGCGACCAGGACGCCGAACTGGCGGAGGCGCGGCGCCTGGCGGAAGATTTGGGCGCCGAGACGCTCTGTATTGCAGGCAAGGATGTGGCGGCGGCGCTGGTCTCGCTGGCCAGCGAGCGGCACGTGACGCAAATCGTCATTGGCCAGCCGGCCCCGCGTCGCTGGTGGCAGGAGCTGCTGCGCCCCTCGGTCGTCCAGCGTCTGCTGCGCGCGCCGCTCTGCGCCGATATCCATATCGTGCGCCGCGAGAAAAGAAGCTGAACCAGCTTTATATCCCCCGCGACATATTCGCGACACTTATGCGACACTTATGCGACGAACCGGGCAGCGTTTCGGGCTTCACGTGACATACAATGGCAATGTGATGGTGCGGGCCAGAAGAACACGAGCGCGAACGGTAACCGGTAGCTTGCTTATAGATTTATTTCCAATACTTCGCCTCACGCATGGAGAGCAGCATGAAACATCCCGTGAACAGAGCCGTGATGTACGCGATTCTTGTCGTCGTTGGGGCGAACTACCTCGCGCAAATCCCCTATTACCTCTATCTCTACTACCTGCCATATCGGGCGCTGCCGCCGCTTTTTGGCACATCACTGCTGGCGGTCACGTTCGTCTGGTTTCTGGCGGGGTGGCTCCTGCTGGCGCGGCGCGGCAGCCGGACCGGCTACTGGCTGCTGCTGACCTTCCTACTGACCGAGTTTGTCTTCTATTTTCTCAACATGGCCAATCAGGTAGCGCACGGCTTCGCGCCCTTCTTCCACCTGCAAAACGGCGATCCGCTGCTCTTCACCGTCTTTGCGATTGGCTATCTTAATATGGTAGGTGCGTTCGCGTTCATCATCTTCCTCGTCCTGCGCTATCGCACACTGGTGGAAGACTAGCAACCAGGGCAGGTGTTGCCCGCCTAAATACCTGCCCCGTAAACGCGAGAGGTGATTACTCTGACGCTGGCGCGGGCGTGTCACAGTAAACTCGTAACCTTCGCCGGCTGCTGTGCATCCGATTTCGATTCCCACAAGCCGTTCAATCAGGCATCCAGCATTGATGGCTGGCGCACTGTGGCAGACCCATGGCATACTCATGAGTAGCGAACAGCAGGTTTCTGATGGACGTTTGTGGAACACATTTCCAGATTATCCCAGAGTTTGGAGAGGACAACAGATCCCATGGCAGAGGCAGACTTCGGACAGCGACTGGCGCGGACACGCGCGGCGATTGCGCAGGCCGGGCTGGATGGCCTGCTCATCACGAGCCAGTATAATCGGCGCTATCTGACGGGCTTCACCGCCCATGACGGCGATATCACCGAGTCGTCGGGCTGGGTGCTGGTAACGCCGAACACCTTTGGCCTGGTGGCGGGCACATTCCAGTTGAGCGGCGTCGAGGACGAGATCGTGCCCAGCGGCGTGCGGGTGCTCTCCACCGATAAGGCGACACCGTGGAGCGTGGTTGCCGAGGCGATCAAGGCGGATGGCACAAAGCGGCTAGGCTTCGAGAAAGACTGGATCTCCTATGACCGCTACAGCCGCCTGCACCGTGAGCTGGGAGCAGATGCCGAGCTGCTACCCACCGACGATCTCGTGCAGATGGTCCGCGCGGTCAAGGACGCGGCGGAAATCGCCACAATGCGCCGCGCCGCCGATGTCGCCGACCAGGCCTTCGAGCAGCTGCTAGCCGAGATCAAGGTAGGGATGACCGAGCGCGAGATTGCCACCCTGCTAGAGCAGCATATGGTCGAGCTGGGCGCGAGCGGCACCAGCTTCCCCACCATCGTCGCCTGCGGACCCGGCGGCGCGCAGCCCCACGCCGTCCCCACCGACCGACCGGTGCAACCGGGCGAGCCGCTGCTCATCGACTTCGGTTGCCGCGTGGACGGCTATTGCTCCGATACGACCCGCACCTTCTGCATCGGCGAGCCGGACCCGAAGCTGACCGAACTCTATGCAATCGTCCGCGAGGCACAGGACGCGGGCTTCCAGGCGCTGGCCGATGGCGTGCGCAGGGGGCGTGATGTGGATCTGGCGGCGCGCAAGGTGATTGAAGATGCGGGCTACGGCGAGCAATACTTCCACAGCCTGGGGCACGGCGTTGGGCTGGCGATTCACGAGCTGCCCGTCACCGCAACGCTGCGCCTGCAGACGCCCGAAGCCGACGCCGAGCTGGCCAAGCGTGAGCAGCTGGAGCCAAACTGCGTCATCAGCAACGAGCCGGGCATCTACATTCCCGGCTGGGGCGGCGTCCGGCTGGAGGATATGGTGCTCGTCACTGCCGATGGCTACGAGATCATGACCGTCCGCAACCCGGAGCATGTACGTAGCATCGCCGGGTAACGCAGAGATACCGCAAAAGAAGGAGACACCTGCCATGTCCGAGGAGACATCCGCGAGGACACCAAGCGTCTTCGATCAGTTTTCGCTTGCCGGGCGACATGCGCTGGTGACGGGCGCGAGCCGCGGGCTGGGGCGTGTCATCGCGCTGGCGCTGGCCGATGCGGGCGCGGATGTGGCGCTCGTCTCGCGCTCGGCAGACCAGCTGGCGCAGGTGGCGGAGGAGGTGCGCGCACGCGGACGACAGGCGGTCACCTTCACCGCCGACCTGACGAAGCTGGACGAGTTGAAACAGGCCGTCGATCAGGTCTACGAGGCCTTTGGCAAGCTCGATGTGCTGGTGAGCAACGCGGGCATCAGCCCGATCTGGAAGCGCAGCACGGAGGTCACCGAGGACGAGTGGGACGCGATTATGACGACCAACGTCAAGGCCACCTTCTTCCTCTGCACCAACGTCGCCGCGCGGATGGCCGAGCAGGGCGGTGGCTCGATTATCACGCTGGCGTCGGTCGCGTCGGTCGTCGGCACGCCGCGGATGGCAGTCTATGGCGCAAGCAAGGCCGCCGTCGCGCAGCTCACCCGCACCTTCGCGCTCGAATGGGCCAGGCATCATATCCGTGTCAACGCCATCGCCCCCGGCTACATCGCCACTGATATGACCGCCGGGGTGCTGGAGCATCCCTACTTCGGCAACGCGATCCGCCAGGCGACGCCGCTGGGCCGCCCCGGCCAGCCACATGAAGTCGCCGGAATCGCGCTCTACCTTGCCTCGGACGCCTCCAGCTTCGCCACCGGACAGCTTTTCCTCGTGGATGGCGGCATCGCGGCGGAGTAAGGACAGAAGCGCGCTAATCCGCGACGGCGGGGCGGTCGCGCACGACCATCATCGTCGCCTGGATGAGCGCGACGGTCTGCCGGGCGCCATCCGCGCGCTCGGCGACCACCTCGCCCGTGCAGACCATGATCGTGCGCCCCGGCTTCACCACGCGGCCTCGCGCGACAAAACGCTCGCCCGCCGCCGGATTGAGCAGATTCACCTTGAACTCGATGGTCAGCACCCCGACATCTGGCGGCATCAGGCTCAGCGCGGCATAGCCACAGGCGGAATCGGCAATGGCGGTGATGATGCCCGCGTGGACAAAGCCATGTTGTTGCGTCAGTGCTTCGCGAAATGGCAGCACGATCTCCGTCATGCCGGGCTGCACCTCGGTCATTTGCGCGCCCAGCAGCGCCATCGCCTGCTGTCGGCCAAAGCTACCGCGCACGCGCGCCGCGAAGTCCTGGTCCGGTGGTATCATCGTTTCTCGTTCCCATGAAAGACAGGCTCTACCCGTCGCCGCCACGGAAAAACAGGAGGCGTCCCCGTCATTGGGAACGCCTCACCGCTCATGTCTACACACCACACGTCCGCGCTACAGGGCAAACAACCTATGCCGCGCCTGGCTGGAACGCCCGCGCCGCCTCGTTGATATCGGCGATTGCCGTCTCGCTGAGCGCGACTGGCGCCTCGTCCGCTTGCTGCCGATGCTTCGGCACGCCCTTCATCCGGCATTCCCAACACAACTGAAGCATCGAACGCGACGTTGGCGCATTCGGGTCGCCGCCGAGTCGCCACATCTCGGCATTGTCGATCACGCGACCACACTCTTCACAACGCATCTCAGGCCTCCTCTCGCATAACAGCGCAAGGTGATATAGGCCTCGGTGCGCAACTTCGCGCTACCGTGCATCGCCGGAAGCTCAGGCATCCGCGAACGCGACACTGCGGCGGAATTGTACATAGTATAACATATCTCTGGGCCATTGTGGCCACGGTTTGTGGCGTGGTCTAGCAGGTGCCTCGCGACAATTCGCGCGGTGCGCATCGCAACAGGATGTAACCCGGCACTATACTATCGAATGTCAGAGACCACCGGCTAAAGCCGGGAGCTTGTGTCTGGACTCCACCGCAATTCGGCATAGCGTTGCCGCCATGCCGCTTTAGCTTCACTGTACGACACATCAGGGCGTTCTGACAAAACACCCGTTCTTACCCAGTCTTGCCGGGTAAGAAGCGTTCTGAGAGCCACATTTCTGGCCGCAACAAGGTCCGCATGGAGGACTAGATGGCACCCATGACACACAAACAGCAGCCCTTTTCCAGGGCGATTGTCTGGCGACGTGTAGCCACAGCGCGGGCAGCACTGACTTGTGTGGTAGGCGTCCACCTTCACCGCCATGCTGCCGACCAGCAGCGCCTTATAGGCCACATAGCCGTGCAGTTCCGCGAATGCCCAGGCAGACGCGCGCCGATTCGCGCGGCGTTGCTTCGTGCTTGCGCGCGTGCCCCGCTTACGGTGCGTCCGCTCGCGGATATGAGTCAGATCCTCCAGACCAAGGAGGCTCTGCGGGTATGCGTCCACAAGGCACCGACTGATAGAATGGTTGCACGCTTGCTTCAACCGTCTCTCTCGCCCCGCGATCACGACCAGACGTCGTGTCGCCGCGCGAGTGCCTTTGCGCTGCAAGCGCCTCCGCAGCCGGGCGTAGTGGTCCGCTTTAGCGCGCACCGCTTGACCGGGAAAGAACACCGTCCTGTTCTGTGTATCCGTAGCCACAGCCAGATAGCGCTGGCCTACATCCACCCCGACAATACGCTGATGGGACTCGGGAATCGGGTCTGCGACTTTGATCTCCAGACTCACGAGCAGATAGAACTGCTTGCGGGGCTGGTCGTACCAGAGCTTCGCCGCGCCGATGGTGACACCGCTACGGGCGCCGTGCTGGATGAGCGCCACATGCCGCGCATAGCCGGTATAGTGCACAACCACACGCCCATCCAGGCTCAGGATGCTCAGTTGCTGACCAGTCTTGAAGCTGTAGTCATGGCCGAGCTGGTAGGTGAGTGTGGGCGAGATGAACTTGGGAGCTGCGTCCAGGCCCCGGTAGTACTTCGTAGTGTATCCTGCCGCCCGCGCAGCGGCGTTGGCCTTCACCTTCGTCCACAGGGTCTTGTAGGTAGCACCCACCTGGCGCGGGACCGAGCAGGCCATCTGCGCGGGCAGGCCAAATTGCGTCCGGATGTCTGCGTAGGTACCTTCTTGCAAGGCCACCTTATTGCTTATCTTGCCGTGCGAGAAGGCATAGCGACTGACGTAGTTCAGCGCAGCGCGGTAGGCCAGTTGGGTCTGGCGCAGCGCACGGAACTGATCAGGCGTTGTGTGCAATTTGAGTTTGGCGGTGAGGGCGGTATTCATGCTGGCAATATAGCACATCTTCATCGGTTTCGTAGTGGTGATATTCTGATGAAGATGCTGCGCCCGACGGCGGGGGCTTCCTGCGTCGAATTCTGTGAAGCAAAGAGCGCCTGACGGAGACCTATGCAGCGATGCGGTATTCCGACCGGGTAAACATGGATGGAGAAGGAAGATGGCAGTTCCGGAACGTGAGAGTGAGCCAAAACCGTTTGATATTGCCCGCATGCGCCGCGCCGTGCGCGAGATTATTGTGGCGCTGGGCGAAGACCCTGAGCGCGAGGGGTTGCGCGAGACGCCGCGCCGGGTGGCCGATATGTATGCCGAGGTGTTTGCCGGGCTGCATCAGGATCCAGAGGATGTGTTGCAGGTGGGGTTCGAGGAGGGCCATCAGGAGATGGTCATCGTCAAGGATATCCCGTTCTATAGCATGTGCGAGCATCATTTTCTGCCATTCCATGGCGTCGCCCACGTCGGCTACATCCCCAACGGGCGTGTCGTCGGCCTCTCGAAGCTGGCCCGCGCCCTCGAAATCCTCGCCCGCCGCCCACAACTTCAGGAACGGCTCTCCAGCCAGCTTGCCGACGCGATCATGTCGGCGCTCGAACCCGCAGGCGTCGCCATCGTCATCCGGGCAAATCACCTCTGTATGACAATGCGCGGTATTCGCAAGCCGGGCAGCCTGACTGTCACCAGCGCCATGCGCGGCGTCTTCCAGCGTGGCGCGGCCACCCGAGCCGAGTTCATGTCGCTGATCGGCGAGTAGCGCGCAGGTGAATAGCCAGGTGGACAGCGCGGCTGAGGTTGGCGCATACTGATGCGGGCGAAGGACGATATGACCATTCCAATGGGAGCAACTTGGTTGGAGATACGCATAGTGACGGCGGATGACGCCGAGGAGTTCAGAGCGCTGCGACTGCGCGCGCTGCGTGAGGAGCCAGAGGCGTTCGGCTCATCCTGGGAGGAAGAGAGCGCACGCCCACTGGAGCAGACGGTAGTGCGGCTCCAGGGCGACGGCATGACCGCCTTTGGCGGCTTCGACGACGCGGGCAGGCTGGCGGGCATGGTACGGCTGCATCGTCAGGATGGCGTCAAAAGCGAGCATAAAGCGGATATCATCAGCATGTACGTCGCGCCGGAGGCCCGTGGCCGCGGCATGGGGAAGATGCTCCTCGACGCCGCGATTGCGCATGCCCGCGCAACACCAGGCATCGAGCAACTGCTGCTCGCGGTCAATGTGGCCAATACCCCCGCGCGGAACCTCTACCTCGCCATGGGCTTCGAGCCATTCGGACGAGAGCCACGGGCGCTCAAGATCGGCGATCACTACTTCGACGAAGACTACATGGCGCTCTTCCTCACCTGAGCCGCAACTCAGCGACATGACCCCCGGCATACCCCCGGCATGCACACACCCATGCGCGACATGACGTGCGGCACATGTCGGCACGGTTGCGGACGGCTATAATGATGCCAGAGCGCGATGCGGCGTACCAGCATACCCTCGCGCTCTGGAGGTCAGCATGCTACGGCGAGTGACACGCAATTTGCCTGGTCTGAATCCCGTTCTGCAAGACGAGGGTACTACGAACCCCGGCGCGTTCGTCAATGCGCTGGGCTACATTACCGCACTGGCCGGTTATGTTTTCACGCTGCTGACCACGCATCCGCTGACATTGGCTAATTTTCTTGCCTTCACCGCCGCCAACATCCTCTGGTTTGCCTGTTTTGCACTGCTGACCAGTAGGAGCATCGTCATCACGATGAACCAGGCGCATCTACTGATGTTCGGGCTGGCGGTCGCAACCTTCTGGGCAATCGCGCTCATCTTCGTGGGGATGTCGCTCGACTGGCTGCTGCCAGTGGTGACGATTGCCATCTACATTCTGGTGTATCCAACGCGGCCAGGGCTCCTCTTTGGGGGAATTATCGCGCTTGGCACGATGCTGGTGGTCCTGATCGCCTCACTTGGGCTCCCAGCGACAGTCATCCTGCAAAACCAGTTGACGCTTGCGCCCGCATTTCTCTATGCGCTCACCTTCCCGTTCTTCATGCGCCAGCAACGCCAGCAGCGCGAACGGGCCGAGGCGCTGGTAGCCGAGCTGGAGGCCGCGCAGGAGCAGCTTCAGGCGCACGCCGACCAGGTGGAGGAGCTGGCCGTCACGCGCGAGCGCAACCGGATGGCGCGCGAGATTCACGACACGCTCGGCCACTACCTGACCATCCTCGCCGTCCAGCTCGAGACGGCGCTCAAGCTCGAAGAGCATCACGATCCGCGTCTGCATGAAGAGCTGGTGGAGGCGCGACGGGCGGCTGCGGAGTGTCTGGCAGAGGTGCGCCAGTCGGTGATCGCGCTCCGTCCAACCGATCTGGCGCGGCTAACACTCACCGAGGCGCTGGCGCGGCTGGTGCGCGAGTTCGAGTCGGTGCTGCCTGAGACGGAGATCATCCTCGATGAGGAGGGCGAGATTGACCGGCTTGCGCCCGAGTTGCGCGTAACCCTCTATCGCTGCGTGCAGGAGGCGCTCACCAACATCCGCAAGCACGCCCAGGCGACGAAGGTGCTGGTGCGGCTGCGCGTGGACGGCGAGGTGGATAGCAATGGCGATGGCACGCCAGATAGCGGGCAGGTGGAGCTGACCGTGCTCGACAACGGGCCGCATCCCGCCGATGGCGCGAAGGAAACTCCGTCTGGCTTCGGCCTGCAGGGCATTCGCGAGCGTATCGCGCTGGTGGGGGGCAGCGTTATGGCGGGGCCGGAGCCAGGCGCTGGTTGGCGTGTCGAGGTCAGGTTGCCGACGGCGCCCTTCGCGACGCCTTCGGACACGACACCATCAGCCATGACACCGGGGACGACATCGGGGACGACATCGGGGACGACACCGGGCGCGCTCGTCGCCAGCGGCGATTCGAAGGTGGAGGCGGGACAATGACCACCGGGACATCTGAGCACTCTGAGCAACAGGAGACGGCCAGGGCGATTCGCGTGCTGATTGTGGACGATCAGATGCTCCTGCGCCAGAGCTTTCAGCGGCTGCTGGATCTGGAGAGCGGGATCGCGGTCGTCGGGGTCGCGGGCAATGGTGAGGAAGCGCTGACGCGCATCGCCGAGCTGGAGCGCGGCGGCGCGCTGCCCGATGTCGTGCTGATGGATATCCGCATGCCGGTGATGGATGGCGTGCAGGCAACCGAGCAGATCGGCGAGCGCTGGCCGGACGTGCGCGTGCTCATCCTGACGACCTTCGACGACCAGGAATATGTGTTCCGGGGGATTCGCGCCGGAGCCAAGGGCTATCTGCTGAAGGACTCCTCAGCCGCCGAGCTGCTCGACGCCATTCGTGTGGTCTACGCGGGCGGCTCGCCCTTGCAGCCGTCGGTGGCGGCGAAGCTGGTGGCGCACCTGGCCCAGCCCGATACCTCCGCCACCGCGCAACGCTCCGGCGCGTCTGGTTCCGCCGCCGCGCTGCCCGTTGGCGAGGAGCTGACGGACCGCGAGCGCGAGATTCTGGGCTATATCGCCCGCGGCGCAAGCAATCGCGAGATCGGCGAGGCGCTCTTCATCACCGAGGGCACGGTCAAGAACCACGTCTCGAACATCCTGGGCAAGCTGGCGCTACGCGACCGGACACAGGCCGCCCTCTGGGCGCGCGAGCACGGGCTGGGGTAGCGCGCTGCCGTAACTGCCGCTCGTATGCTCATTGCAGAGAATATGGGATAATGCGGCTATCACATATGAGATAGGCAGGAGCGGCGACGTGAGCGAAACGGTTGCGCATGACGCGAAGGCGTCTGAGGTAGTCGAGCAATACCTCGAAACGATCTATAACATGGGCATGGAAGGCGATGTCGTCATCGGCGCGCGGCTGGCGGAAAAGTTCGGGGTCGCGCCGCCGACGGTGACGGAGACGCTCAAGCGCATGGTGCGCGACGGCTACGTCGAGATGGATAGCAGGCGCCAGGTGACACTCACCCCCAAGGGGGTGACGTACGCCGAGGGCGTCTTGCGCCGCCACCGGCTGACGGAACGCTTTCTGGTGGATATGCTCGGCATGCAATGGCATCAGGTGCATGAGGAGGCCTGTCGGCTGGAGCACTATATCTCTGGCGCGGTCGAGGAGCGCGTGGTCGCCTCGCTCGGCCAGCCCACCACCTGCCCTCACGGTAACCCTATCCCCGGCTCGGTCCCCGACGCGCGTAACTATCTGAAAGACCACGATGCGATCCGCCTGCTGCTGGCCCCGCCAGGACAGCCCATGCGGCTGCTGCTGGTCTCGGAGGTGGTCGAGGACGAGGAGGCCATCATCCATTATCTGCACGACCGCGGTATCGTCCCCGGCACGCAGCTTTCGCTGGTCAGCGGGCCGCCACAGCCCGACGAGAGCGACGCTGTGCTCGCGCTGGCCGACGGCTCGCATCTGACGATTCCAGCGCGCGTGGCCTATGCGCTGTGGGTGGTAGCTGTGTGACTATTCCTCCGTAACTAGAATGGCTTCAATACCATCAGCCACAGGATGATAGCCAGACCAATGCCGCCAGTGACCACACTGACCCACGGATTGAATGCCGCCTGACTAGCCGCGAGCGCTACCGGGTTGGCCTCGCCTGTTACCTTGATTCGGCCGGTCAACCCTGCCGCCGCTCGGATCTTGCGAAGTTGGCGTCCGGGGAAGGCTGACATCAGGCCCGACACGACGATGAGCACGACCAGAGCCGCAAACGGCCAGCTGCTCGAGATGTTTCCCACAATCGCGGCGCTGATACCTCCGACCAGGAGCACCAGCAGGGAGACATTCATGGCGATACCAGATTGCCCCGAGAGCGCTAAAAGCGCACGCAGCGCAGTGACATCTTTTTCGGCGCGCACTCTGAACGTGACGAACGTCGCGACGCCGTGCGACATGAGAAAGCCGAATACACCCAGCAGGTGGGCGAAGACGAGCCACGAGTACATCGAGTACACAAGGAGCCTCTTTCATGAAGGAGGTATAAAGGCGCGCGAGGGAGGACACCACCGAATCAAGCCACAGGTTTTTCGACCGTCAATCGCCTGACAGGGCGGGGTCCAACCATCGCGATAGACGTCAAGCGGATAGGAGCCTCTTACCCATCAGGCGGATTGCCAGCAGGGCGACCCAACACCCGCCACTAAAGATGCCAATCCGTTCAATGAGTCCTACTGGACCCCCGTCCAACAATTTGTAGGTGAGGACGAAGGCAATATAAGAGGCGACTACCAGCAGACCAGTGGCAATCGAATACCAGACCCAGCCGCGCCTGGCAGGATCGGCGACATCGCGCCGTGCCAGCACGAAGCAAGCAGCAGCCAGCGAGATGAACTGAACCGGGCCAAAGAGAATATGAATGGTTCCGTGAATGGTTGCCGTGGTCGACGCTCCGGGTGGGTACCCCAACACCGGGTCGGTGATAAAGATCGCAATCAAAATGAAGCTGAGGCCATAGATGCCTAGCAGGATGGGTCCCCAGGTGGATCCTCTCCCTGTGCGCAGAACCTGCCTGAGCCCGATGGCAAAACCGAGCAGGAGCAGTCCACTGATGATGTAGTTGGAAATTTGTATCCACCCACCCGCTCCCAATTCCAGCGAGCTATCGGGCATTTGCCAGGCATTGTAGCCAGTACGTGTGGCCCCAAGGATGAGCACGACAACGATGTTGAGCAGTGGGCCAATGGCGCCGCACGCGAGGAGCAGTCTGTTCACCACTGGCTGCTCTCCAGCGTTTCTTACTGAGATTTCCATGTGCTGTTTCCCTTTGCTGTAAGCAATGTGCACGGGTCTTTCGCATCTCCGCTGCCCCGTTCACGTCTGACGATGCAGACTCTAGCTCTCAGCGCCAAGAATAAATTGAACAGCGTGGCTATTTTTGAAAATGCGTGAGGGCGGCAACCCGAACGTGGCGCGAAAGACTCTCGTCAGGTGCGCCGAGTCAGCGAATCCCGCTGCATGAGCCGCCTCAGTGAGAGACGCCCCATATACAGTGGTGCGCAGCGCGGTGTACAAGCGACGCCAGCGCAGATAACTCTGCACCGAAATGCCCATCTCGGTGCGAAAGAGGTGGCGAAAACGGCCCGGCGAGAGATGGACACAGATGGCCAGGTGCTTGATTGGCTGGGATTGCTCTACGAGGAACTGAGGGGTCACCAGCAATAGCGCCTCCGCTATCCGCGGATCGTCGGGGCCTTCATCCCAGCTCGGTCCGACTAGTGTGGTGAGGACGCGTGAGAGGAGAGCCCGCCCAGCCCGTTCGTCTAGCGCCTGCTCCCCAGACGCCAGGAGGAGGGACCGGAGGACGCTCAGCAGATCCTCGGGCAGGGCTGGGAGTTCGGAGGCGGACGTGATCCGCAGATGGCGGGCGAGATCCGCCAGCGCGCGAGACTCGCTCCAGAGCACGAAGCAAGGAATCCCAGTCGTCTCGAGCTCGTGCGGGACATGTGGGCCTACAATGAGGCTCCGCTGCTCGGTGTATGGTCCACTCGCATACATTCGTACGCGCAACGGAGCGCCAAAGCTGATGCAGACCTGCGTGGCGTAGTGATGGTGGAAGTCGGAAAACCATCCCGGCCCCACGGCAATTGCCTGGCTTGGCCAGAATATCCCCCTCGTTGGCTGGTCGCCCCATCCGCTTGGAGCGTCGAGCGTAACTTCACTGGCGTCACGCCGAACGTTATCGCCGCGATCGCCGCCCGTGGTGGAGTGTGCGCTGTAGTTCTCAGTCATCACGCCCCATTTCTTACTGCAACTACTTTACTGCAACTACTTTGCTCATTGAGAGGAAGGAAAACAGTCGTCTCCTATGGTGCAACGATATGAAGTCCACCTGCGCGGACTTCGCGGCGGCGCGAAAGCGAGGCAGTTCAGGCGGTGTTTAACCGCCAGCCGCCATCTTACTCCGTATACACGCTTGGCTTGAGCACGCCGATATACGGCAGGTTGCGGTACTTCTGCGCGTAGTCCAGCCCATAGCCGACGACGAAGCGGCTGGGGATGTTGAAACCGGTGTATTGCGGCTGAATGATGTCGTCGCCATGCGCCTTCACCTTATCCAGCAGAGCGCAGACGGCGATACTGGCGGGATTGCGGCGGGCCAGATTCTCGGTCAGATACTTCAGCGTCAGCCCGCTATCGATGATGTCTTCGACGATGAGGAGATGTCGTCCCTCAATCGAGGTGTCCAGGTCTTTGAGGATGCGCACCACGCCACTGGACTCCGTCGCGCTACCGTAGCTGCTGATCGCCATGAAATCCATCTCCAGCTGCATATCGAGCTGGCGCGCCAGGTCCGACATGAACATCATCGCGCCACGGAGAATCCCCACCAGCAAGAGCTGGCGACCGGCGTAATCCTCCTGGATGGCCGCGGCGAGCGAGGTGATACGCGCCTGAAGCACCGGAGCGGAGATCAGGATTTCTTCGATGTCATCGTGCATGGAACTGGAGAGAGACATGCAGGCACTCCTCAATCTGGCTAGTCGTCGTCCCATAGACGCCATCGGCAGGGGCATACGCCGCCGCCATCATAAGTATACTGTGCCAGCGTTGCCCCGCGTCACCCGCGACTATTCGTGATCGAGCGCGGCCAGCAGCTTCGGCAGCGAGACATCGTAGCGATACTGGATGCTCGTGTGATTGTCGTCGAATTCTTCATGCTCGAAGGCGATGTTGCGGGCGGCAAGCCGGGCAGCCATCAGCCGCGCGCCATAGTGCAGGTTGAACTGGTCGTGGTCGCCGCAATCGATGAAGACCAGCCGCATCTCGCGCAGATGCTCGCCGTAGCGGTCGAGCAGCTCCACCGGATCCCACTCCAGCCAGCGCGCCCAGACCTCAGGGACGCGCGCGCAGGTGTGCAGGTCCATCGGCAGACTGATGCCCAGTGGCGCGTTGGGATCGGGCGAATAGCATGCCGCCATCGCCAGGATGTTCAGCGCGTCGAAGTCGGCGCCGTTCTTCTTCACCTGCGCCTCGAACTGCTTCCACCACGCCTCGACGCCGCCGTTTGCGTTGAAGCGGTTGCAGGCCTTCGGAAAATCGGGCGCGTAACAGAGCTCGAAGAACATATCGCCGCTGTGGCAGGCCAGCGCGCCAAAGACCTCGGGGTGGCGCATGCCCAGGATCATCGAGCCATAGCCGCCGCTGGACTTGCCGAAGACACCCCGCGACTGTGGCGTCGCCAGCGTCCGGTAGTGCGCGTCCACCCAGGGGATGATCTCATCAATCACGTAATCTTCGTAGCGGCCCGTCGCCCCGGAGTTGATATACTGGCTGCCGCCGTAGCGCGTGAAACAGTCGGGCAAGACGACGATGGCATGGGGCATCCCCGCGGCGTAGAGGCGCTCCAGCCGCTCGGCCAGATTCGGCTGCCATGAGTCCTCGTTGAGCAGCATGATGCCCTTGCCAGTAAAACCAGTCAGCGCGACGAGGACAGGATAGCGGCGCTCAGAATCGGCGTAGTCCGGCGGCAGGATGACCGGCACGCGGCGGTTGGCTGGGTCGCTCAGCGGATTCTCGCGCAGAATATCGCTTTCAAGCACAGGCATCTCGATGGTTACGGGCATCTCGCATCCTCGCTTTCGTACGTGACTATCGGATCGTAATCTGCGCGGAGAGCCACCCGCAGATGCTGCTCACGGCTCTCTTGCCAGTCTGGAGCGGCATAGCAGAGGTGCGCTGCTGGCAGACGGACCCATCTGCTACGGGATGGACTGGCGTGGCATCTGACGAAGACGAGCAAAGGCTGTAGGGTCATGACTGCTGACGAAGGCTCGTATTTGCTCGGCGCACACCTCAGGACTAGTGCGGGTGGTATCCACTTCCACGTCATACAGGTTGTGGCGATGCACCCGCGGGAATTGTCGTTCTGCCGTGCCAATGAACCGGCCGCCTCGGGCTTGCTCGCGACGCATCGCCTCTTCGAGTGAGCAGCGCACGCCGACAAAATACACGGCAAACGGCTCAAGGACGGCTACACAATCGGCCAGCGTGCTCGCCCAGCCCTCGCGATACACCATGACATGGTCGACGATCACGTTCACGCCTGCGTCGGCCAATGCGGCGATAGAGCGGTGGAATCCGGCGAGCAGCTTGGGAAAGAGTTCTTCCCATGCAAAGTGCCCGCCGTTCTGGAAGCGGTTCGGGAGCATGTCTTCGAAAGCGTCGATGGACACCTGCAGGTAGGGCTCATTCAGCGTTCGCTGGAGAACCTGCGAGATACTTGTCTTCCCAGCGCTCGAGATGCCATTGAGCAAGATGATGGTTGTTGTGGGCCGATGCAAGCGGCAACTCCTTCGCGGGGGCAGCAGATGGCAGCACGCTTTGCGACCGATTCGCGAGTCTGACGAAGTCCCGCCCCATTATAGCAGGGCTTCGACGCAGCAACCACCCTAAGCTACGCGTGCGCGATATGCCGCATGGACACAAGGCCACCGTGAAGAAAAGACGACAGACAACAGAAAGCTGGAAAGCCCGCTTGGGTTGTATCCGACCGACGTGCCACCTAACAGCGAAAAGGCCATGAATGGCCATACGCCCTTTACTCCGGCCATTTATGGCCGAGAGTGTGTCGCCACGTCGTTCAGTGCAATCCTAGCAGCGCCACCACCAGCTCGATGGCAATCAGGACGATGACCAGCACCTCCAGCGAGGTCGCCACCACCTCCTGCGCCTCATCGCGCAAAAGCGCCGCCGTCTCACGCAGCACCTCCAGCGCCTCCGCGATGCTCGCCCGCCACACCTCGACCTTCAGCACGGCCAGCGCCGCCGCATAGACGCGATTCCAGTAAACATCCTCGGTCACTTTGAGCGCGTTCTCGACGCGGGCGCTGGTCTCGGTGATATCGGCGATCAGGCCGTGTATCTCGCGCAGGAACGCCCCCGACGAGAGCAACACCGACCAGCGCGGACGCCGCGTGCGCGCCACCCGTGGGCCTACCCGCGCCAGATCGCGCTCAACCTCGTCGTCGTACGAGCGGAACGCCAGCAGCTGCGCGTTAGCGAATTCCAGCAAGAGCGCCACATCGTCGCGCGCGGTGGCATCCGACTCGACCACCACTGCCGCGCCCCACGTCAGCACGATCAGGTCATCCTCATAGTAGCTGAAACTGCTGGCAAGCTGCGCCGCCGAGGCACTCAGGGGTTTGCGCTCGCCCAGCGCGGTGCGCAGGATGGTGGGGTCGCGGGCGAGCGCCGAGGCGGGCGTACCCGCGCCCAGGCGCTCGATGAGCAGGATCGCGTAATCTTCGGCGCGCTCAGCGGAGAGATAGGGGCGCTCCATCGCAGGCCGAAGCAGATGGACAAAGGCGTCGTGCTGCTGCTGGAAGCGCTCCAGCACCGTCGGCGGATAGGTCTGCACCGCGCCCAGCAACTCCGCCGCGGCATCCCACGAGAGGCTATCGGGCAGGCGCAGCATCATGCGAAACGCCAGGATGCCCAGGTCATAGATGCGCACGTGGATATGCCCGCTGAGCGTCAGCCCCGCCAGGTCGAGCGTCACCTCGCCCGCATGTAGCTCGAGTGGAAGCTGCGGAATCTCGATGCTGCCGCCGCGCGTCACCACTGGGCGCACTCGCTCGATAGGTGTCTTAAGCAGCGCATGCGCGCGCTCCAGGTCAAGGCCAAAGGCGACATCGTAGAGCTGGTAGAGATAGAGCGTCGCGCGCTCGATCCCTGGCGGCGCGCTGGCTGGTGTCGTCACACATCCCCCTCACTGACACAGTCGGCCTTCCGATGCGGCGATTATAGCACCGCCAGCCGTATGGCATGCCACGTCGCGCCCAGAGTGACGGCGCCACGCGAGTATAATATCTTGGCAAGGCTGCTATAGTGATTCTAAGATTGCTTGTCTCATAGTGCTGGGAGACTGACCAGAGCGGGGTGAATAGCGTGGATTGGGTAGTGCGTGCGGGCATTGCGAGCCCAAACTCTCTGGTAAGGGGTTATAACCAGCATCGTGGAGTGCCGGGCCTTTTTGGGTTCTCAGTACAATATGCGCCTGGGAGGAGCGTTGAAGAACTGGCGCTGGCAGGCCAATTCCCACATGAACAGATCAGCTATGCTACCGCCAATACTTTGCAGCTAGCGCTTCAACCGCTCGACTATACTATGCGGCTTGTGCAAAGCCCTGGCAGGGAATTTCACCATACGTTCGCAGTGTTGTACGATGTGAGTGGTTTGCTCTTGCAAAGTTTGCCACAGGATGCTGCCGAGGCCTTGAGCCAGACATTTCGCCATCGCTTGAACCCCTACCGCATCCGGTAGAAGGATGTTTGCTATGAAACGCATCGAGGTAGATTTCAATACGCTGACGAGCGAGCCCGAAGACCTTGTGAAACTGGGTCAGGTGGGTACACCAAATGGCGATCACCTCCCTTCGTTGTGCGAAGGAGAGCGCGTGATTCTTTGGGAACCGGGGCTTGAAGTCGAAGCTACGATCATTTACGATGCAGCAGCGCGGTATTGGATGGCCAAGCCAGATAGCGCAACCTGGCGAGATACCCCTCTCTCAACCGATGAAGTGGCGCATCCAAAGCACGTCTGATGCAATCGTGTGACGCCACATCTTGCCCAAGATGGCATCGCCGCACGAGAGCAAGATCATGCTGGTTGCCGTACTATTCATCAGTCACCAGCTTTTGACGCCGCAACATTGACGCGCGGCCCTTGCGGCTGCTATGCTGGCGTCAGCATATCGCGTTGAGGAGACGAACATGGCCAGGCGCGCATACCACACACCCGCTACAGCACGACATCCTGAAAACCAGCAGCAGCCGAACTCACGGTTCGGCTAGTCGCGCCTGCATTGCACGCACGTTCCCCGTTGCGCCCGCCGGACTGACCAGACAGGTTCGGCGGGCGCGCTGTTTTCCTCCTGTCTGTCATGCCTATCACGCCTATCACGCCTATCACGCACCTGTCAGCAGTGATGACACGACGTAGAGGAGGAGATGATTCATGGAACTTTCAGGAGTAACCTGGCTGGCGAGGGGATTGCTCATCGGCCTCGCCATCGCCGCACCGGTCGGGCCAATCGGCGTGCTGTGCATCCGCCGCTCGCTGGCAGAGGGTTGGCTGACCGGCTTTCTGACCGGGATGGGCGCGGCCACCGCCGATGGCTTCTACGGTGGAGTCGCCGCCTTTGGGCTAACGGCGATATCTGGCGTGCTGGTGGCGGAACAGGGCGTCATCCGTGTCGCGGGTGGGCTGCTGCTCTGTTATCTCGGCGCGCGCACGCTGCTGGCGAAACCAGCGCTCGAGGCGGCGTCGGCGCGACGTGGGCGCGGACTGCTAGGCGCGTATGCCACGACCGTCGGCCTGACGCTGACCAATCCCGCCACCATCATCTCGTTTGCCACCGTCTTTGCCGCGCTGGGGCTGGCGGGCGCGGTGGGCAGCGCTGTCGCGGCGCCAGGGCTGCTGACGCTCGGCGTCTTTCTCGGCTCGGCGTGCTGGTGGCTGCTGCTCAGCGGCGGAGTGAGCCTGTTGCGCGCGCGGCTGACGATGGGAGCGCTGCGCTGGGTGAACCGTCTTTCGGGCGTGGTGCTGCTGGGCTTCGGCGTGGCGGCGCTCGTCACCGGCATCATGGGCCCTTAACACGCCTCGCCAGCGCGCGCGTCACGGCGAGGGTCGTGGAGGGCTGCGCCGCGCAACGAATCGGGCAATAGCAAGGAACAACCCCAGAACCAGGCCGATGGATGATTGTGAGAAAAGCCTGCCAAAGCCCTGTAAATCAGGGGAAACTCTGCCTGGGAGAGTTGCATAAATATCGCTGGCACACACATTGCATACTCTCAACATGGTGGCGATGTTTGATGCTTGTTATCATCGCCACTGTCGTACTACATGCGCATTGCACATTTGCCACGTAGTCAGGACACTGAAAGGAGAGGAAATCAGTGCTTAACATCCTCGCGTGGATTATCGTAGGGGGCATCGCCGGTTGGCTGGCCAGTCTTGTCGTGCAAGGCACGGGGCTGGGCATCCTGGGCGATATTATCGTCGGTATTGTCGGCGCACTCATCGGCGGGTTTATCATCTCGCTGCTGTTGCCCGGCAGCTTCGGTTTCTCTGGCTTCAGCATCGGCAGCCTGATTATCGCCTTCATTGGCGCGGTCATCCTGCTGCTGATTCTGCGCCTGCTGGGGGTTGGCCGCCGTCGCCGCACCGCGTAACGTTCCATAACGGGTGAGATATGCTCGCCCTAAACCCACAATATTGACAAGGCCGCTGGTTCAGTGCCAGCGGCTTTTGTCGTCCAGGGAGCAATGTTGATTCAGATGGAACAATCGCCGCGGCGCCTCAGAATGCGCGGCGAAGCGGGGTGATACTCGCGCCGAGATGGCTCAATTGGAGCAGCGCCGTGCGACGCACCTCCTCCGCCGATTGCTCGCCCAGCAACTCGTGCCGCCAGGGAAAGCCGCCTGTGCCATCGGGATCGATGGAGACGCTCAGCCCGCGCATGAGCGCCTCGCGCGCCGTCGTCGAGACGCACATATGCGCGAAGAAGCCGACGAGAAGCACATCCTCAGACCCTATCTCCTCTAGCCAGGCGCCGATGCCCGTCCCGGTGAACGCGCCGAAGACATTCTTGACGAGCTCAACTTCTTCGTTGCGGTCGGCGAGCGGCCCCAGGCCTGGCGAGAACTCCGCGCCCCATGTGCCGGGAATGAAGGCTGGTTTTAGCCCTGGCGCGGGCTCGACTGGTGGGTTGTGGTGACGTACCCAGGCGATGGGCCGACCCTCGCGGCGCGCCTCCTCGACCCGGCGTAGAATCACCTCCAGCGCCTCGGCATGGTTGGGTACGGGCCGGTTGCCCTGTGCTGAGAACTCATTCTGCGCATCCAGAACGATCAGTGTCTGCATCGCACTCCTCCGATTCAGGGTGTAACCTAAACATTGACGGATACTTGCCGAGATCAGTATGATGTCTTTCGGAGGAATATGCAAAATGGCCGAAAATATTTCGGGTTCTCGCGCGAGCGCCCGCGCGCTGGACCGCATCGATCAGGTGCTGCTGGCGGCGCTGCAAACGGCGGGGCGGATGCGGCTGGAGGATCTCGCCCGGCAGGTGGATCTGGCGCCGTCTTCGGTGCACGACCGGCTGCGTCGGCTCCAGCGCGATGGCGTCATCCGCCGCTGGACCATTGACATCGCGCCCGAAGCGCTGGGCTTCTCGGTGTTGGCGTATGTGGGAGTGCAGTCGTCGCGGCCATGCTCAGAACTGGTTGGGACGCTGGAGCAGATTCGCGAGATCGAGGAGTTTCACGCAGTGGCGGGCCAGCTCAGCTTCATCCTGAAGGTGCACGCCACCAATACGGAGCATCTGCTTCAGCTGGTCGAGCGCCTCAAGCAAATTCCTGGCATCGAGGGGACCGAGACGACGGTGGTATTGAAGACGCATCTCGAACGCGGGCCAGTGGTGCAGGGGACATGACTGGGTGCTCAAAGTATATTGACGGAGCGCGCGACCAGCAGGGCGACAATAGTAATCGAGATCAGCGCCTCGGACATCATCAGCAGCTTTGCCCGTGGCGTCAGCGGCGCGGTATCGGCGGGGCTGAGCGCGGTGGCAAAGCCGAACGCCAGGAAGAGGTAGTCCACGAAGCCAGGCGCGAACGGTCTGCCGGACGCCTGCTGTGGAAAGAGGAAGTCCGTCGCTGGATGCCCGTGCTGGTGGCGATGGACCGGGCCATCCCCATCGATCTCCCAGTACCAGACGGCGAAGATGAGAATATTGCTGACCCAGAGCAGTGCGCCCGCCCGCAAGAGGCCGCCCGCCGCGAGCACACTCTTCTCGAACGTGGGGTCGGACAGATGGATAACGAGCAGCGCGACCGAGCTGAGCAGCGCGGCGGTCAGCAGGATCTGCATGCCAGCGCGTGTCCGGCGGGCGATGCGATATTTGGGGCGCTCGAAGAAGCCGACGATTAGCAGCGGCCCCAGTACCACCACGGAGATCACGAGCGGCAGCCAGTTTGGCCCGACGGTCAGTCCCGCAGGCAGCCCCAGAAATGCCACGCCAATGGCGAACGCCGCCAAGGTCTCCAGCAGAACCTGCGGACGCAACCCGGCGGGCATCGCCTGGCGCTCGGCTGCCGGACGCTTCTCGGTGCTCATGTCGCC
>Ga0068857_100000984_pt1 | contig 21831 bp, 12 predicted proteins | sample KBSCornC72_FD_66591 | JGI IMG/M metagenome (GOLD analysis project Ga0068857, IMG submission 66591) | Corn rhizosphere microbial communities from Kellogg Biological Station, Michigan, USA - KBS Corn C7-2 | ecosystem: Host-associated > Plants > Roots > Rhizosphere > Soil ...
TAGGCCTTTTCACACTCCACAATTGAATCAGGCGATTCGAATCTTCCATCCCCATGCATGTTCGTTTGGTCTTCGACCTACTGTCTGCAGCTGCTCAGGTAAATCGATCCTCAGCCCAGCCGCCGAATCAAATCTCCATTTCATTGGCTTCGGATAGCCGAACATGGTGATTTCACTGCCGGGCTTCGGCTTCACCGATTGCAGGAATAACGCCCTGCCGGGCCATTGAAGGGCAAAACAGTACACCGTACGATTGTCTTTTGCTCTCGTGAACCGGATCGTCTCGCCCTCCCGCCAATGTGCGGCTTCCCGCGGCCGGGTGGCGTATATTCCCTTTCCGCAAACGTTAAGCCATTTCCCCACCTGTTTGAGCTGCTCGATCGCAACAGGATGAAATCGCCCTGTAGCATCCGGTCCTATCCCGACCTGAAAGTTGCCTCCCTTAGCGGCGGAATCCACTAAGTTGTGTACGATCCAGCGGGCACCCTTGTAACTCGAGCCATCGGGATCGAACGAAAATCCCCTGGCCAGCGGGTAGATGACCATCCAAGGAGTTTCGGTGTTTGATTTGTCGCCGGGCACGAATCCCTCCGGCGTGTAGTAATCGCCATAATTCCCGATGCCGCGAGCGCGAAGCATGACGTCTGGCTGCAGCTCTCGTAATTGCAAGATCGTCTTGCGCAATTCGGGCCACACCTTGGGCCCAAGCCACTGATCCAGCGAGAGCATGTGAATCTCTCCGTAGTTGGTTAGTAACTCCTCGAGCTGAGCACGATGTCGCGCCATCATCCGGGCTATCTGTTTCGATGACGGGTCCGGTGCCATCCATGTGATCCTTTTCGACTCCGGCGGCTGAGGATGCCAGACCGGATCTAGCTGTGCCGCAGAAGGCACAACCACGGGATCGTCGGCATAAGGCCGAAAGTCTGCGTCGTACCAATCTGAGTGAGAGAAATAGAGGGCAATGCGCAGATTGCGTTTGCGTCCGGCTTCGCACAATTCCTTTACGACATCGCGTCTGAACGGTGTATCCATTATGGAATACGCAAAGTCGCAATCTTCCAATCCCGGGCCCCCCGTCATGTTCCAATGAACTCTTTGTTTCACGCGAGTCCGTGTATTGAACATCGAGAAGCCCTCGTGATGCTTGGTGGTAAGCGCGAACATGCGCAGACCGCTTTCAGCAAACAGCGAAGTCCATGCATCGGCATCGAACCCAGTTGGGTGCCAGGTACCGTACATTTCGTTGTATCGTGCGCGCTGCTCGTAGCTGAGCTCAAGAAAGGGCCACGATTCGTGCGTGAATCCAGCAACTGAATATATTCCCCAGTGAATTCGAACGCCGTACTTCATATCGCGAAATGCTTCGTATGCAGCCTCTGAAGCCCATCGGTACTCAGGAATGGGTTCATCCTCGATATAGGAGCGCACGCGCTGGTAATGCGCATCATTCGAGGGCAAGCGGTGCTTAGAAGGCCGGCTTGCCAAAGCTTGTGAGAACGAGCAGGCTGCAGAAAGGGATGAAGAGGCAAGAGCTGCCCCGGCTCCTGTAATGAAGCTCCTTCGCTGCAAAGTCTCCTCCTTGCTTCAATGAATCTTCGCGGGACCTTTCCCCTGAGTATTCGGTAGTGCATGCATGATCTGCGCGCTCGTGACCGTGGGCGCCCAATTCTGCTCGATGTATCTAACGACGAGTTCTGTGCCCGCTGCATGAGACACAAATGGGCGAGAGGAAGGCTCATACATGACATCAGTGAGGTCGCGCACGAGAATGCAATGAATCCCCCACTGCTTCATTTGGCGAATGCCAAAACTGCGATTGAGGATGCACATGTTGGCGTGTACGCCCATGTAGAAGAGCGTATCAATTCCGCGCTGACGCAAGACGTTGTATATTTCCCTTCCACTGTCGGAAATTACATCACCCGGAGCAATGGTGAGTAGCGGTCTCTCACGGCTCCATGCACGGTGCGCGGTGTCCCCCGGCGTATCGCATCCCCCATTGCTGTCATCGATCGGCAGAGAAGGATTAGGCAACGGTGCGGTGAATGGAGGCTCCTCGTGAGGAGCTGATAGCGCGAGCTTTCGACCCTCGGATTCGGCATAGAAACTCATCGTCTCCGATGGCGCATGAATGATCAGAATGCCGGAGGCTCGAGCCCTTTCAAGCAATGGCTCCATCCGCATGGCAATTCTGCCGACACGCTCCGTCGCACCCCGGCACCAATGCTTGTCCCACATATCCGTGACCACGATTGCCGATTTAGAAGACGCGAAAGTCTGTTCGAAGTTGACCTCATTCCATGCGGCGATGCCTCTATGTGTCTGAACTCGCTTATGCAGAATCAGATGCATGTTGGAACTAACTCCTGCCGATGAATACGCAGCAAAACCGAACGGCACGCGAATTGAGGAGAGCACACCAACGAAGATGAAAACGCTCAGCTCGATCCGGTGAAGCCATCTGTCGCGGCAGTTCTGTTGGAGCTGCCTCCAAAGCCGTGACTGAGATGGAATCATCTAAGCGCACTCTCTTCTGAGCAACTCACGGTCGACGCCTCCGGATTTTGCGGATCTCTGTTAAGAGGCGCACTCATTCGTTGCTTCCCTCGCGTTCCGATGTGTTAACGCTTCGTCTGGGCGGCAGAAATGCGCTGCCTACTTCGAGCTTGGACGGTTAGCTCGAGGGCAGCCTCGGTTATTGGGTCATCGGGTTTGAGTGCTTTCGCGGCTAGCAATTCTCTTTCGCCGTTCTCAAGGTCGCCTGCCTGGCACTCGATAATTCCAAGTTTCCTGAAAAGGTCAGCTTTTGACGCGCATCCTCCACACGCGGCGATTGCGTCTTTCATCTGCTGGATCGCTGCCGGCCAGTCGTGAGCGGATGCGGCTTCGATGCCGCTATTCGCAAGAGTATCCGCCTTATCCAGGATGCGTCGCTCCTTCTGAACTGCCAAATAGCGCGCCATCAAAGTCTCGGATTCAGCCCGATCAGTAGATTGGATAGCACGTGCGAGACTGATCAGTGCCTGAGCAAACTTAGGATCGACCTCGATTGCCTTTCGCCACGCGATGAGAGCCTTCGAGGTTTCCGACATCTTTTCGAGAGATTGACCGAGCAGATACCACGCCATTGCGTTTCGCGGCTGTAGTTCAACGGTAGCTTCAAAAAGATTGGCTGCACGCGCGTAGTCGCCATCCTGCTTCTCGATGAGGGCGAGGAAGTATCGAGGCTCAGGCATCTTTGCATCGAGCCTGCAGGCGGTCTCAAACTCAGAGAGTGCTTCCTTGCTGCGACCAAGATCGTAAAGAACTCGACCGCGATAAAAATGGGCCACGGCGGACTGGGGAGCCAGGCGAACAGCCTCGCCCGTTTCGACCAGGGCGGTGGGTAAGTTGTAACTGGTTGAGAGCGCAAGCGCGAGGTCCAAATGTGCTGCGGCTGAATCGGGTGCCAAATCCCTAACCTTTTGAAGGAAACCGATTCCCTCGGCAACCTTGCCCATTTTCACTTCCGCTTTACCAACTGTTGTCAACGTTGCAGGATCCTTTGGCGCGAGCGCGACCGCTTTTTCGAGTTCCATCTCAGCGTCGGATTTCCTGTTCTGCTGGGCAAGGATCAACCCGAGGTTCAGATGGCCCTCCTTGTAGTTCGGATCGTCCTCCACGGTCTGGCGGAGGAGTTTCTCCGCTGCAGTCAAGTCCCCTTTCTTCGCGTAGAGCATCGCAAGATTTCCGCGCGCATCTACTAGTCCGGGTTGCAGGTCAAGCGCAGATTCAAACCGCTTCTGCGCGGACTGCGCTTCTCCTTTGGCCAGTTCGAGGCGGCCTAGTTCGGCCTGGATCTTCGCCTGTTTCGGATCCATATTGACCGCTTTGCGGAGAGTGTCTTCAGCACCCTTCATATCGTTTGTGGCCTCAAGTGCGAGTGCAAGGTTATAAGCCGTCCAGGCGCTGTTCGGCATCTCTTCGAGCATGTGGCGATAGATCTGAACTGCTTCAGTTGCCTTCCCGGATTGCAACAGATCGTTGGCCTTGGTACCCTCTGCTGCCAACTGACTGCTCAGGGATTCGTTGTTCTGTTCTTTACGCAGCTGCTCAACGATCTGCGTTGATTCCTGCGTTTTACCAAGCGAGCGCAGTACGGCAACAAGTTGGTATTTGGCCGCTCGATCGCCGGGTTGCAGCGCGATGGCCTTCTGCAGATGCGGGAGCGCGAGTTTCGGCTTCCCCATACGACCCAGAAGCAGTCCGAGCTGATAACGAGCCTCAAAGTCGTCAGGCGCCCGGGCAGCGCCGAGCTCAAGTTCCGGCTCCGCCTTCGCATAATCGCCCAGCTGTTGGTAAACCGTGCCAAGCATTATGTGTCCTGAAGGATCGCTTGGTTTCTTTCGCACGTAAGCACGCGCAGGCGCAAGCGCCTCGCTATAGGCGGATGTGTCGATCAAGGCTTTGACCTGTGCGGCAAGAGCAACCATATCGCCGGGATTCTGACGGACTACCTCGTGGTATTCGTCGGCAGCTTCGCGATCACGACGCTCGTTTGCATAGATGTTGCCAAGAGCAAAGTGTGCAGCAGTCATGTCGGGGGAGCTCTTGATCAAATCCGTTAAAAACTGGATGGCGTCTGCAACATCCGCACCCCGCAAGGGTGGAAGTCCGTTGGCCTGCCGTGCCTTGGCGGCCTTGTAAGTCGCCGTTGCCAAAGCTAGCCGCATATCCGAAGCGTCAGGCTGAATGGTGAGAGCCCGGCGCCATAAGTCTACGGCTGGGTCATATCGCCTCTCCCTGACGAGGACCTGCGCCATGCCGTCCATTGCGCATACGGATTGCGGATCAGCAGCCAGCGCCTTGCGAAATTCAGCTTCAGCCTCGGCCGGCTCAGTGAGAGATGACCCGATCGCACAGTGCGCTTGTATCAATGCCGGGGCGTAATGCAGGGCGAGTCGGAACTCACTGATTGCAGCCACTGGCTGATTCTGGTTTTGCAGAACAAGCCCAAGATCGAAATGCGACTCCGCCGAGCGGGGATCCAGATGCAAAGCCTGTTTGAACGCCGCCACTGCGCAATGGAAATCTCCCGTTTGGGCAAACCAGACACCGATCGCGTCATAGACTTTGGCGGGAGGCGTGCCGGCCGGTGGGTGCGCCGCTGATGCCGGCGGCTTGCAGGTATTCGGGAGCTGCGCTCGAGCGGATGCTCCGAGAGCTACCAGGAATATGCTTAAGCCGATAAGTGATTGCTTCACGACGAATCCATTCCATCTGGCCCGCTTCATGGTTGAGTGTCTCCGCGGGGCTCAACCACTTCGAGTATGCGATCCGCATTCACACTGTGCAACAACTGGTGCGTGCCCGATGGCCAGCGAATCTCTATCTCCGTGATCATGCGCGAGCTTCCCAGGCCGAAGTGGACGCGCGGGTCGCTCGAAGCCGCGTACCCGGTACTGGTACTCGCCTCGTTGTACAACATCCTGCCATCGTCCATGGTTATCCGAATTCTTGCACCAATGCCCATCCGGTTGCTCTTTGTTCCAACAAGCTTGAGCAGAATCCAGTGATTACCGGTCTGCGTCACATTACGGAAGATGCTGACCGGAGCGCCGAGAGCCGTCACGACCAGGTCTACGCGTCCATCATTGTTCAGATCCCCGAATGCCAGCCCTCGATGCGGTGCCGGCCGAGTGAAGTCGGATCCCGCAGTCGCGCTCACATCATCGAACTGAGAGTTTCCGAGGTTGCGGAAGACGGCGTTCGGCTCAGCATAGCTGAAATGGCGTGAAATCTCCCCGATGTTGTCCATCACATTGCTGCGAGCTACCACCAAATCCTTCCATCCGTCATTGTCGAGATCGACGATGGCGTTCGACCATCCTGACATCGGCCTGGTGAGATTTGCAACGCGGCTATCCCGGCCCGCATTGCGAAACTGTCCTTTGCCGTCGTTGATCAACAACGGAAACGTTTCGTTTTCGATCGCCGTATGCCAGAGATCGGGTAAGCCATCATTGTTCAGATCTCTAAAATCGGCACCCATGCCTGCCAGTGCAGTCCCCTCGTCGTTGTAGGCCACGCCCGCCTGAAATCCTACTTCCTCAAATCGCTTTCCACCGAGATTGCGAAATAGCAAGTTCGGGCTGTTGTCATTGGCCACAAACACGTCCAGATAGCCGTCGCCGTTGTAATCCGCAAACACGACTCCCATTCCCTTTCCGAGCACGGATGAGATTCCGGTCTCGGCGGACACGTCGGTGAACGTGCCGTCTCCATTATTCCGGTACAAGGTGTTAGGAAGCGGAGCGAAGCTGCCTGGGTGACAATAACCGCGACCATTCAAGCCCACGCAAACGGGTTCGTAGCTCGGATCCCACTGGCAATAGTTGGCAACAAACAAATCGAGCAGCCCGTCATTGTTGTAGTCGAACCAACCGGCTGCGATTGACCACATCTTGCGGCCCTTGTACAGGGCGCCTTGCAGACCTGCCTTTATGGTGACATCGGTGAAAGTGCCGTCGCCATTGTTGTGAAGGAGCTGATTCCCATTGACATTGGCCAGGAACAGGTCGGGACAGCCGTCGTTGTCGTAGTCGCCTACGGCGACTCCCATTCCATATCCGGCTCCGGCGACCCCGGCGCGCTCGGTAACATCGGTGAACGTTCCATCTGCATTGTTGTGATAAAGGCGGTTCCAGTACTTCGGGCTCGTCTTCACGAGGGATGGCATCTCAGCGCCGTTGATCAGATAAATGTCAAGAAAACCATCCCCGTCGTAATCGAACAACGCTATACCTGCGGGCATGGTCTCGGGCTGATGTTTCTGCGGAGTCGGACAATTCTCTAGAACGAAATGTACGCCCGCTTTTTGAGCGATGTCCTCGAATCTGATGGTGCGAGGACGTGCCGCATTTGCGGATGTATTGCGAAGGAAGGGTTGGCTCCGGGCCGATCGCAGCCATGGAAAAACGATTGGGGAAACGAGCATACCAGCCCCGCGCAGAAAGCTGCGCCGGTTCTTATCGATCATCGAAGAAGAGTGGTTGGCCGGAGGCCAACGCGAGGATCTGGGCAAATGTATTTCCCCAAGCATGAAGAGCTAAGCAGCAGGTTCAGGAGAACAAACGCATTTCGATTTTGATGTGACCTCGTTACGCAGATTCGACGAGCAAAAACAAGAATATCGCCGCGACATTACACGCGGCGATATCTTCTCTGTGCAGTGCCCGGGACTCGTTCACTACAGCGACGGAAAGACCCCGGTATCGTTCCGTACTAGTAATAGAACTTCAGACTCATCTGCAACTCTCGCGGCGCATTCCATTGGCTGGTGATTTGCCCGAAATTCGGGTGGTTAATGGTCGAGTCCGGCGGATTGAAGACGACATTGTTGAACAGGTTGAAGGACTCGGCGCGAAACTCAAAATATCGTTGCTCTCCAATCCCCAGATGAAATTGGCGGAAGATGGACATATCAACGTTGTTCCAATGCTGCCCGACCCATGGGTTTACTTTTTCATTGCCATATGTGTAGGGCGCCTGTTGGGCAAACGCGCTTGTGTTAAACCACTTCTGCTGGGTGTGAATACCAGGGCCGCTATCCGGGTTCCCGACCACGTCGACGCGTTGCTGGTTGCAGCAACCCACATTCTCCGGATCGCTGTTGGTGGTCACCGTGTACGGCTTCCCGGAGGTGACTTGCACGATGCCGTTGATTGCCCATCCGCCAGCAAGCGTGGAGACCAACCTGGACGCAGACTTGTTGTACGGCGAGTCGGCCGTGAATGCTACTGAAAAGACATGTTTCTGGTTGAGGTCGGAAGTGCCGTAATCACCGGCTTTGTTATATGGATTCGTCGAATCGCAGCTCGCCCCAAGGTTGCAACCGTCTGCGTTCGAATGCGAAAGCGTATAGGCTGCGAGGAAACTAAGTCCGTGGACGGGACGTTTTGTGACGGTGACTTGCAGAGCGTTGTAACGACTGTTGCCCACGCTCTGGTCGAACCATTGTTGCAGCATGTACGGATAGGGCCGCCGCGATTGGATATCGCCAGGCCCGGGCTGGGGAACGTTCAAGACCGGACCCCAATCCTCGTGTCTGCCATTTGAACCCACGTAATTGGCATCGAGAGTCATATTGCTCGGCAACTCCCGCTGAATACCGACGTTCCACTGGTCGAAGACCGGAGTCTGGAAGTTCGGATCCACCATCCACTGGCTCACCTGGCTGAAGTCGTTAATTGGATAAACAATTGATCCGCCGCTGCCGAATTGCAATGGATCGGCCGCACTCACAGTCGGAACGTTGAGATTCAAGCCGTTGTTTTGGATGGTAGCTACTGCCGGCCAGTTTCCCCCGAAGTTCTGCGACAACTGTGTGATGTCAGCCCACTCGTCATAGAAGCGGCTATAAGCTGCACGAACGACGGTTTTGTTGTTAACGCGGTACGCCAGCCCAAGTCGGGGAGCCCAATTAAACAACGAGTTCTTGATCACCCGCAGGGACGGGCTCACGACGGCGTGCGGGGGAAGCCCGCCCGGAGCAGGCGTGCTCGATGCTGTGTAGGTGCCGGTGGGAATACAAGGCGCGCCCTGCGTCGCGGAACAGTCCGGCGGAAGTGCGTTGAGAATGTACTGGCCGGTGACCGGGTTGGCTTCGCCGGTGTAATAGTTCCCGCCTTTACCTGTCCCATAAATGGGCGTCAGCACCATGTCGTTGCGAAAGCCGAGGTTGATAGTTAGACGGCTGGTGGCCTTGAACTGGTCCTGGATGAAGATCCCGTTGATCCACCCGCCGCTGGCTACTTCGTGTATGTTTCGGTAACCAGCCGAGGAAGGAATGCCGAGGAGCAGGGATGCCCAGCTGTTTCCACCCACACCTTGCTGCGCACCCACGCCCGCTGTTTGGGTTGCCGAGAAACCAATATTGGAGTACGCGATCGGCGAAGTGAAGCTGTTGGTTTCAAAATCCGCGCCTGCCTTGATTGTGTGCCTGCCCACGATTTTGGAGAATGAGCCGCCAAATTGCCAGTCATCCGCCAAGCCTGAGGCTTGCAATTGGGAACCACTCAACCCGACATAACCGTCGGCCGTGTACTGCGGCGCGTAGTCCGTATCGTTCAGGACCGTAAAGAAGGGTGACATACCGAGTGTCTTTAACTGTCCAATAAATGCCGCATCCTCGCCGGCATGGGTTGTTCCTGTGTAGGTGTACCCATAGTTTCTGCTGAAGTACACGTCTGAGAAGGCGGTCGGGCCGAACGTGTGAGTCCAATGTCCAATGTAGTTGTGTCCGGGAACATTCACGAAGGCATTGCCGATTGTGCCTGAAGGATTCGTCTTGTAAAGATCGAACTGGCTGTAGCGAAACATCAGCTGATTGTTGTTGCCGAAATTCTGATCCACACGGAGCGTACCCGAGTATTGGTCGGCTGTGGACCTTCCGGGATAAAAGAGATTCGATCCATTGACAGTGCTGTCACCGCCTGCCGGAATGATCCCCTGATAGGCCGCCGAGATCGGGTCGATTCTGGACTGCGGGATGCAGTTGATATGGCCATTGCATAGCGACGGGTTGCCTGGCCCTTCGTGATACTCATCGGTAAAAGTCTGCCGCGAGTACGAATTGGTTGCGGAGTCATACGTGGTGGTCGCTGGGTCGTAAAGGGTCACCCCCAGAGCACTGAAGTCACCGGAGCGCATTGCATCCGTTGCCGCCAGCGCTCCAGTTTCCGAGGCAGAGCGGTACTTGTAGGTCTCCCAAGCCGCGAAAAAGAAGGTGCGGTTCTTGCCGTTGTACAGCTTTGGAATCGAGAGCGGACCGCCGACCGTTGCGCCGTACTGATTCTGCCGCAAAGGAGCGAGTGTTTTGGCGAAGTAGCCGGTCGCATCCATCACCTCATTCCTCAGGTACTCCCACAAGGCCCCGTGATACTGGTTGGTTCCGGATTTTGTGACCACGCTGACCGCTGCACCGGCAGCCCCACCATACTCGGCCAGATCATTGTGTCCCTGACTTTTAAACTCCTGAATTCCGTCTACGATGGGCGCGTAATTATAGGTGCCTGACAATGTGTTCAGATCATTGGATCCATCAAGTATGAACAAATTGCTGCGGTTGCGGGCACCGTTCACTGCGGGAAAACTGAATTGTCCGACCGATGCACCATTCCACCCTCCCCCACCGCCGCTGTTCTGATCGGTGTTGAGGTTCACCGTCCCGGGTGTGATCAACAGTAATTCCGTGAAGTTGCGACCGTTCAGAGGAAGGTCGTTCATCTGGTCGGGCGAAACGACCGTACCGAGTTCCGAGGTTGCCGTCTGTAATGCGGGTGCTTCGGCAGATACTGTAACGGTGCTCGTGGTTCCTCCAACATTCATGTGAAAGTCGAAGGTCGCGGTCTGGCCCACCTGAAGCGTTACCGGCGGCTGCGAAACCGCGCTGAACCCAGTCGCAGATACCTGCATGCTGTAACTGCCGGGCACGACACTGGGGAAGTTATAAATCCCCTCTGTGTTAGTGGCTGTTTTCCTCACCACTCCGGTACTCACGTTCGTGAGTTCAACTTGCGCATTTGCGATCGCGGCGCCGCTCTGATCCTTAACGAGACCGGTGACGTTTGCAGTCGCCTGCTGGGAAACGGCGCTTGGGGCAATTAACCCCGCAATGCTCATTAGCATCACCAGCAGCGCACGATGCAGATTTTGATATCCTCCGGTAAGCGTTTTCACGTGACCTCCTAGCAAATAATCCAACTGTCAGCAAACATTCTGAGCGGGTTAGTCCTGAGTAGATGGGGAAGACTTTGCAGGTCTAGGCTGACGGGCCGCTCGTTGCGAATGACCCCGCCTACGTTATCGTTAACTGGCGAATCGTAGCCTTGCGCTCAATTTCCTGTCAAGTTCTTTTTGGGGATTGTGACAACTGAAACGGATAGCCTCGAAGCAGATTGCTCGTTCCAATGCTTTTAGAGGTTTTTATCTGTGCCCTGAATTGTGGTGGTTCCTGTACAGAGAGCATGAACGCCGAACGAATCACCGATGGCGGTCTCGGCAATTCCCATTGCAGGTGATTCGTCCTGCCGACTCTCCTAAACGGGGTGCTTTTGCAGCCTCCGCGTTTTGTAAAGCATGGCGCACGTGAGTCACCTGTCCCGGCATCGGCACTTTTGAGGCGGCTGTAACATGTCCGATAGAGGTAAGGGCGTTGCGATTCCAGCGGCTGCGATATCTGTACTCCAAGTCCGTCATCCCTGTTTATGATTCGAAACCACTCGCGGGGGTATTCTCGGTCGCTTGCGCGTTGCTCTTTTCCGCATCGATAGTACCGGCCGCCAGTCAACAGGGACAGGCGTCGGGCGGAGAGATGACAAATTCAAGCCCTCACTCAGCTGTGTTCGATGGGCAACACCGACCCATCACGGCAGGGGGGTTCACAAAGACGGGTCCGATCGTGTTCGAAGACGCAACAGCCCAATCGGGGCTCTCGAAGTGGAGAAATACAACTGGTAATCCGGCCAAGCAAGTGATCATTGAAGCCAAAGGATCTGGCGTCTGTCTTCTTGATTACGACAACGATGGTTGGCTAGATATCTACCTGGTGAACGGGTCCACGCTCGACGCAATGGCAGGAAAGGTGCCCTCTCCGCATGCGGCCCTTTTCCGTAACAACCACGACGGCACATTCACAGACGTGACTGGGAGTGCCGGTGTGGCTAACGACCGATGGGGCACAGGGTGTGTTGTCGGCGATTACGATAATGACGGTTGGCCAGATCTCTTTGTGAACAATGTCGGAGCCAGCCGGCTCTATCACAACAATCACAACGGCACGTTCGGTGATCTCGCAGCGCAAGCCGGCGTGGCCGTTGATGAAGGTTCTGCCAACAAGATGATCGATCACACCGGCGCCACCTTCGGAGACTACGACGGCGATGGCAAGCTCGACCTATTCGTGGCTGGATATCTTGATATTGATTTGAAGAACACCCTGCTCTCGGGATCCAAGAGCGCTGACTACAACTTCTGCCAATACCGCAACGTGAAGGTAATGTGCGGGCCGCGAGGACTGAACGGAGGGCACGACCACTTGTTTCACAACAACGGCGACGGGATCTTTACCGACGTCGGCAAAAAGCTGGGACTCGACGGCCCCAACGGTTACTACGGACTGGATGCTTTATTTGCGGACATCAACAACGACGGCAAGCCAGACATCCTGGTGGCCAACGACTCCACTCCGAACTACCTGTACATCAACCAGGGAAACGGCACATTCAAGGACGAGAGCTATGAAAGTGGATTCGCGCTCAATGGGGATGGACGGGAGGCTGCCAACATGGGGCTTGCGGTCGGTGACTACAAGAACGACGGGCAGCTTTCGGTAGTGAGCACGACCTTCTCGGACGACTTCCCCATACTCTTCCAGAACAATGGCAAGGGGGCATTCACAGATGTCAGCTATCAAGCCGGGATTGCGGGTTCTTCAATCCCCTTTGTGAAATTCGGCGATGGATTCCTAGACTACGACAATGATGGCTGGAAGGATCTGCTCATCGTCAATGGCCACGTTTATCCGCAGGTCGATGAGCATCCGGAATGGGGCCAAAGCTATGCTCAACGTCCTCTGCTCTACCACAATCTGGGCAACGGCAAATTCGAGCTTGTGCCTGCGGTAGAGGGAACAGGATTGGCAGTTGTCACCGTCGGACGCGGCGCCGCATTTGGAGACCTATTCAACGACGGCAGAATCGACGCGGTCATCAACAGCATGGACGGGAGCCCGGTTCTGCTCCGCAACGTGTATCCCGACCATCACCATTGGGTTGAGTTGAAACTCATCGGGGGGCCGAAAGGCCCACGTGATGCGGTTGGCGCAACAGTCTATCTAACCGCGAACGGAATCCGACAGCGGCAAGACGTCCTGAGCGGCGGTAGCTATATCTCATCGAATGACATGCGCATCCACTTCGGCTTAGGTGAGGCAGAAAAAATTGATCAACTCGAAATTCACTGGCCCAGCGGCAGAGTCGAAAAGGAAACGCTTCCCTCTCTTGATCGAATCTATGACATCACCGAAGGCGAAGGAGTGACCGGCGCAATGTGCCCAGGCAAACCTTGCGTCAGTACTGTGCATTGAATCGATCGTACCGACTGGGCGGTTTTGTCGATTACTTCGAGGCGCGGGGTATCAGTCTACGCATGCCGGAGGCTCGAAGCGCGGATCACAAGCCGGGGGGGAATCAGTTCGGTTCTGGGCCTGATCGGCACTTTCTTGCGCGCAATTTTGAGCGCGAGTTCGGCGGTATACTTCCCAATGTTCTCGCTGCCTTGGTCAACCGATGAAAGTGGAACGCGAAGGAAATCCGAATAGGATAAATTCCCGCAGCCCACAACAGCTATATCCTCGGGAATGCGGACACCAGCTTCCAGAATGGCTCGCATTGCTCCTAACGCCGAAGGATCGTTGAAGCAAAAGATCCCATCCGGACGAGGGTCTGCCGCGAGCAAGCGCTTCGCAGCTTCATACCCGCCCTTCTCTCCGCGATGATCGCCTGAGCGTCCCAGCGAAACTATGTGTCCCGGCAAGGGTGTTATGTTGTACACCGCAAGAGCCCGCTTGTACCCTTCGAGCCGGCCGATGGCAGTACTTACTTCGGGTCCACGAATGTGAGCAACGCGCCGGCATCCCTCCTCGATGAGGTGGGAGGTGGCCAGCACGCCTACTGCTTCGTCGTCGACGCCGACGAAATTGGCATCGAGTCCCTGGAACCTTCGGTCGATCAGGATATAAGGCGTCTTGTGTTCTTCGATTAAACGAAAGCTGTCTATTGACCATTGGACTGACGCCACGATGATTACATCGACTCGACGGGCGAGAAGCTGTTTGATCTCCCGCACCTCAAGTTCCGGATCGTCCTCGGAGGACGAGATGAACAGGCTGTAACCACGATTGCTTGTCTCGGATGAAATTGCTTGCGCAATATCCGCGAAGAAGGGGTGGAGCAGGTCCGGAACGACCAGGCCTAGAGTCCAGGTGCGGCCAGTCACCAGCGAACGGGCTGCCAAATTCGGCTGGTAATTCAGCTCCCGCATTCGGTTCAGGACGCGCTTTCGCGTGTCAGCTCCGATGTCCGGGTGATCTCGCAGCACCTTTGAAACGGTCACCACCGATAGACCCAGTTCGTTAGCAATGTCTTTCAGGCGAACTGCCACTGTGTACTCCATGCCAAACGTATCGGAATATTGGATTCCTCCATCGCAGTTGCTGGAAAAGCCCACACTACCGCTTCACCATTTCGTGGTTGAACTGGAGGAAGGAACAGTCCTAAGTCTCTCACCTTGACAATCAGAATTGTATCTGGTTAGATTTCATCGTTTCAGTTATCGTTTACTTTTTTTGGAAGTTGAGCCAAGTAAATGCAACCTCCCGCGGCAGCTAGCCCAGAGAAAGCTACATTCGATCCTTCGCGCATTCCGCGACGGTCATTGGCGTCGGGTGCAAAAGTTCCTGCCATCGGACTCGGAACGTTCGGTTCCGATCATGTCTCGCCTGAGACCGTCGCTGAAGCTGTGCGCTATGCTGCAGGCATTGGCTACCGCCACTTCGATTGCGCGTCGGTTTACGGCAATGAACAAGAAATTGGGCTTGTGTTCCGGGAATTGCTGAACAGTGGCCTGCGCCGAGACGAACTATGGATCACCTCAAAGCTTTGGAACGACAAGCACGGCGAACATGACGTGGTCCCCTCCTGCGAGAAATCGCTGAGAGACCTTCAGCTGGACTACCTCGATCTCTATCTGGTTCACTGGCCTTTTCCCAATCATCATCCTCCCGGATGCGACGTCACTGCGCGAAATCCGCATGCAGTTCCCTACATTCATGAGAATTACATGCGCACCTGGCGCAAGATGGAAGAACTTGTTCATCGCGGACTAGTGCGCCACATCGGCACTTCGAACATGACAATCCCCAAGATGGATTTGCTGATGCGTGACGCGCAGATCAAGCCAGCCGTCAACGAAATGGAGCTTCATCCCCACTTTCAGCAGCCAGAGTTCTTCCATTATCTGCTTGAAAGGGGTATCCAGCCGGTGGGTTACTCACCGCTGGGCTCGCCAGGCCGTCCTGAACGCGACCGCACTAGTGATGACACTGCCCCGACCGAAGATCCCGCAATTCGCGAGATCGCTCAAAGGCTCAACGTGCACCCCGCAGTTATATGCATCAAGTGGGCTATCCAGCGAGGCCAGATTCCCATTCCCTTTTCGACAAATCCGAAGAACCTATTGAGTAATCTAGGCGCCGCTGTCAGCGAGCCGCTCAGCCCCGAAGACATGAAGTCAATCGAAAGCCTTGACCGGAACTGCCGTTTGATCAAAGGGCAGGTTTTCCTTTGGAAAGATAACCAGTCCTGGGAAGACCTCTGGGACATCCACGGAGAGATTACTCCGGCCTAGCATTTGAGCTGCTGATGACCCGAGGCGCACGGACTCGGAATGAATTGAGATGCACACGAGTTTGCGAGGCGCGATCCTGCGACGGAAAGCTGAGTGTGAAGCGGATGAGGAAGATGATGAAAGCAGCGTTTCTTCCGGGGAACAGCACTGTGGAGATAAGAGAAGTCCCAGTCCCGGAACCTGGTAATGGTGAAGTTCTCCTCGCCGTGGAGGCCTCGACCATCTGCGGGTCGGATATCCGGGCCATCTACCGCGAGCATTTGGGCAAAGGTCCCGAGGGCTACCAGGGCGTGATTGCCGGGCATGAGCCTGCAGGCCAGATTGTTGCCGCCGGACCAGGCTGTCGCCGATTCAGAGTTGGAGATCGTGTCATTGTCTATCACATCTCGGGATGTGGCGTATGCAATGATTGTCGCCGCGGGTACATGATTTCGTGCACCAGCCCGGAATATCGACGTGCGTACGGATGGCAGCGTGATGGTGGTATGGCCGAGTATCTGCTCGCAGAAGAAAAAGACCTGATCTCTCTTCCCGATTCGCTTAGCTATCTCGATGGCGCGCAAGTGGCGTGCGGCTTCGGCACCGTGTATGAAGCGCTTCGAAAGATCGGCATTGATGGGAACCATACGGTGTTGATTGGAGGGCTCGGGCCGGTGGGGCTCGCTGCCGGAGCTTTGTGTCGAAAGCTGGGCGCAGAAAAAATCATCGGAATCGACATTTCGGCCGAACGACGAGAAATAGCGCTGAAACAAGCTCTTTGCGACTTCGTCATCTCCGCCGGCCCGCACAACGTCAATGAAGTCCGCGAGCTCACGGGTGGCAACGGCGTAGAACGCGCGATCGATTGCTCCGGGAATGCCGAGGCACGCGCCGTCGCAATTCGTGCTACCCGCAAATGGGGAAGGATCGTCCTGGTGGGAGAGGGGGGCACAGTTAATTTCAGTCCTTCTCCTGACATCATCCACGACCAGAAGACCATTTATGGATCGTGGGTTACATCCACCTGGCTAATGGAAGAACTCGTGGAGCATCTGGTTCGGTGGAACTTGCACCCCGAAGACATCGTTACTCATCGCTTTTCGCTCGAACAAGCGAGCGAAGCTTACAGCCTCATGGCTTCCGGTCGCTGCGGCAAGGTAGCAGTTTGCCCCCGACGAGGTTCCGAGTGAACACAAGCTCTCATCGTAAAAGTGAGTCCTGGGAATCCTGCCTTGCGCGCATGATGCCGCTATTCGGTCATCGAAACTGGATAGTGGTTGCTGATGCCGCATATCCGGCCCAGTCGAATCCTGGCATCGAAACGACGTTCACAGGGAGCGATCACACGGAAGTGCTTGTTAAGGTTCTCTCCGCAATCGCTGCATCGAGCCATGTTCGCGCCAATATCTATCTGGATGCCGAACTGCAATTGGTGACAGAAAAGGATGCACCGGGAGTGAGTGCGGTTCGAGGGGAAATTGTCCGGCATCTGGCGGCAACGAATACGCGCTCGCTCGCGCATGAACAGATCATTACCAGACTTGACGAGGCTGGCAAGCTGTTTCGCATTCTGATTCTAAAATCGACGCTCACGATACCGTACACGTCAGTTTTCCTGGAACTCGACTGTGGATATTGGAGTGAAGCCGCCGAGAAACGCTTGAGAGATGCTCAGCCAGACTGAACACGCAACAGGATCGAGAATTGCTAATCGGCGTGGTCTTTCAGCCGGATATACAGAGAGGATGGAGAAATGCAAAGAAGAGAGTTCTGTAAGCTGATCACCGCTGCAGCTGCAAGTACGGCTATCTCTGCGAAAGGCCAAGCGCCAGCAGACTCGCGCTCCGGCTTTAATCATCTCCACCGGGCATATGAAGAGTTTTGCGAAACTCCCGAGAACCAGCGCGTTTTTTACGCATTGGTTGACGGTAAAATCGTGGAGACAAAACTGAATAACGCCGACTGGAAGCCTACGGCCTGGGGCAAACCACCTGAATTGCCAGGGGGTTCCTGGGACGGAGTTCCCATGCAAGCGCCTGTTCAAGGACTGAATGGCGAAGGCCCCTATCAGGCCACATGGGATTCGTTGCTGAACTATGAGGCACCCGAATGGTATCGCGACGCTAAGTTTGGTGTTTGGGCACATTGGAGCCCGCAATGCGTACCCGAATTTGGCGACTGGTACGCGCGCAACATGTATGAAGAGGGTTCTCCCGACTACGACTACCAGAAAGCACACTACGGCCGGCCCTCCGTATTCGGTTACAAGGACCTGTGCGCGCAATGGACGCTCCTCAACTGGGAACCCGAAGCGCTGATCGATCGATACAAGAACGCCGGAGCACGCCTGTTTATAGCGCTCGCCAATCACCACGACGGGTTCGATTGTTGGGGATCGAAGCATCAGCCGTGGAACGCTGTGAACCATGGGCCGCACCGCAACGTAGTCGGAGAATGGGCAGCCGCCGCCCGAAAACACGGCCTCCGTTTCGGCGTGACCGTGCACCAGGCACGCAACTGGTGGTGGTTCCAGACCGCGCACGGAGCCGACAAGAGCGGACCGAATTCGGGTGTTTCTTATGACGGACGAATGACCAAATCCGACGGTAAGGGCCAATGGTGGAATGGCCTCGATCCACAGATGCTCTACGGCCCCAAGCATCCGGAGAACGCATTGCCCGACGTCTCATACGTGAAGAATTTCTATGATCGCACGCGCGATCTCATCGATCAGCATGATCCGGACTTGCTTTACTTCGACAACGCGCTGCTACCGCTGGGCTGGGGAGGCATGAATGTTGGCGCATACTTCTATAACCACAATCTGAAAACACGCGGCAAGATGGAAGCCGTATTGAATATCAAGAACGTGCCCGACAAGCTGGCCAAAGCTGTGGTCGCCGATTACGAACGAGGCTTGACGAGCGGCATCATGCCTTATGCATGGCAATCAGAGACCTGCATAGGAGAATGGCACTATCGGCGCAGTCTATTCGAAGGCCCAGGAGCTTTCGGCAGCTATCTGCCGCCGCGTGACGCGATTCATTGGCTGGTCGATACGGTAAGCAAAAACGGTACTTTCATTCTTAACTTTCCTGGCAAACCGGATGGCACCATTGACAGCAAAGAGTTGGCGGTCCTCGATGAGATTGCAGCATGGCTGAAGATCAACGGCGAAGCCATCTTTGAAACGCGGCCCTGGACTGTCTACGGCGAGGGGCCAAATTCAGTCACGAGTGGGCCTTTTCAAGGCGCAAGCATCAGCGCAATGGGAAGCAACGACATCCGTTTCACTCGGAATAAGGCGAACAACGTGATCTATGCAATCTTCATGGGATGGCCCGAGAGGCGTGCCAAAATTGCGTCGATGGGATTCTCGAGCAAAACCAACCCGGGCAAAATTCAGAATGTGACTGTCGTGGGTTCAGATGCGCAGGTCAAGTGGAACCAGGAAGCAGATGCATTGCACGTTGAGGTGCCTCATGGGTTACCAATTGCGAACAGCTACGGAGCAGCATTGAAAATCGCGTTGAGTTGAGCGGAGATGGTTCTCCTTCTTTGGGAGTTTCGTGCTGAACGATGCATTCAGAGCCATAGACCGATGAAATTCGGCAGAAGCAGCAACAGATCGGATAGAAAGCCCCCAGCCAGCGCCAAACGCGCCACGAATCAGATGCCTCTCCGTGCATCCAAAAGGAGCCAACAATGAAGACCCTTAAGTTCTGCGCCACTCTACTTTCGATCACGTCTGCCGCCACGGTCGCCATGTCTGCCCAGGTTGCTGGTGAGCACTACAACGTGGCAGATCAACATCGCGTTAAAGCCGTACAGGACACCGAAACACAGGCACAGCACGATGCGCGAATGGCTTGGTGGCGCGAGGCACGATTCGGCATGTTCATTCACTGGGGTCTCTATTCCATTCCGGCCGGCACGTGGAAAGGAAAGCAGATTCCTGGCATCGGCGAATGGATCATGAATCGAGGTACGATTCCCGTTTCCGATTACAAAGCACTGGCAAAGGAGTTTAATCCCACAGGCTTCAACGCGCATGACATCGTTGCCTTGGCCAAGACGGCGGGAATGAAATACATCGTCATCACCTCCAAGCACCACGATGGCTTCGCGATGTTTGATTCAAAAGCCGACCCTTTCAACATCGTTAACGCAACTCCCTTCCATCGCGATCCAATCAAGGAACTCGCCGAAGAGTGCCGGAAGCAAGGCATCAAGCTCGGTTTCTATTACTCGCAGGATCAGGACTGGACAGCACCGGGCGGCGCTGCCTACAAGACAGGTAATCACGATCGTCCCAATCATCACTGGGATCCGGCGCAGGACGGCAGTTTTGCAGAATACCTCCACAAGAAGGCGATTCCACAACTAAAGGAACTGTTAAGCAATTACGGTGAATTTCCAGCGGTCATCTGGTTTGATACACCGACCGACGACATGACGCCGGAACTCGCCGGAGAAATTGTCGAGCTACTTAACCGCCATCCAAATCTGATCTGGAACAATCGCCTGGGTGGTGGCTACAAGGGGGATACGGAAACCCCCGAGCAATACATTCCCGCACAGGGATATCCCGGCCGGGATTGGGAATCATGCATGACGATGAACGATACCTGGGGCTTCAAGTCTTACGACACTAACTTCAAGTCCACTGAGACCCTGATCCGCAATCTGATTGACATCGCCAGCAAGGGAGGCAATTACCTGCTCAATATCGGTCCCGATTCAAAGGGAATTGTGCCTGCTGCCGAAGTCGAGCGACTTCGCGCTGTCGGCAAATGGCTCGACGCAAATGGTGAGGCTATCTACGGAACCAAGCCCACTCTATTCGGTTCAGAAGCAGGGAGCTTCAGCCAGACTGAGAAGGACAAGGAAGGCAAACCCAAGTTCATTCCGGCTTGGAAATGGCGCTCGACTACAGCTCCAGACAAAATCTACGTCGAGCTCTTTTCCTGGCCCCAGGGAAGGTTCCATCTCGATAGTGTGCCGCGTGACGTCACTGGTGCATACATGCTGGCGGACCACAACCATACACCGCTCAAGATCACGAAGTCAGGAAGCGGAATCGATGTCTCATTGCCGGGCAAAGCCCTCGATCCGATCGCGACAGTTCTCGTGCTTTCGACGAAGTAAAGGTGAGATCCCAATGAATGCCTCTCCCAAAGCTCGTAAATCAGAGTTCCCAGAACAAGTGAGAGCGATTGCGCTCTTCATGGGCGCCGTCGGCATGCTTGCGGGCCTTCCAGCCGTTGCATCGGCGCAGTGCGCGGGAGAGGGCGGGAACAGCCTGGGATTCGATATGGCTCCGGAAACAAGCCAGCGAGTGGTCGAGGAAGCAGTCAAGCAAATCCCAACACCAATGGCTCCGGGACCTGTGAAGCCGGAGTGGGATTCACTCAGAACGAACTACAAGGTTCCAGACTGGTTCAGAGGCGCTAAATTCGGCATCTTCATGCACTTTGGGATCTTCTCGGTACCGGCACATGGCAACGAGTGGTACGAGAAGTTCCTGTATGCAGGAGGTGACGACAGCGTATTGAAGGTACTTGGCGGCAACGATCTGGCGCTCGGCGTCAACAGCGGGCCGAAAAGTACGCGTGCCTGGCACACACAGCACTTTGGACCGGTCGACAAGTTCGGCTACAAAGACTTCATTCCCATGTTCAAGTCGGAGCATTTTGATGCTGATGCCTGGGCGACGCTGTTTCAGAAGGCAGGTGCCCGGTATGTGATGCCGGGCGCACAGCACCATGAGAACTTTGCCATGTGGGATAGCAAAGTTACGCCCTTCAACTCAATGCAGATGGGACCGAAGCGCGACATCATCGGTGAACTGGCCGTGGCTGTCCGGAAGCATGGAATGAAGTTGGGAGTCGCAAATCACGGAATCGAGAACTTCGAGTTCATCAACCCTCCGCTCGAACTCGCAGAAAAAATGAAGGCCGAGAAAGTTGATCTATACGATCCCAAGTGGGCCGACTTCTACAACTACGCAGACCGCAGCAACGCAGCGATGAAGCGCTTCCTCGTGAACTGGTACGAGCGCAACGTTGAGTTGATCGACAAGTACCATCCTGACCTCATTTACTTCGACAATGGGGTGGATCAGCGTCATATCGATCCTCTGAAGCTGGAGATCGCTGCGTATTACTACAACCGTGCCAAAAGCTGGGGCAAAGAGGTTTCGTTCACCACCAAGAAGGCTGCGTTTGCTCCGTCGGGTACAAACACCAAGACCATCGCTTCAATCCTGGATTTTGAAGGAGGTCCGCCGGATGGCATCCGTGGAGGCTCGTGGGTAGTTGACAGGCCGATCGGGACGAGCAGTTGGGGATACGTGGATGGGCTCAAGGTGAATTCGCCAGAGACCGTGATTGGATGGCTGGT
>Ga0068857_100000992_pt1 | contig 21789 bp, 21 predicted proteins | sample KBSCornC72_FD_66591 | JGI IMG/M metagenome (GOLD analysis project Ga0068857, IMG submission 66591) | Corn rhizosphere microbial communities from Kellogg Biological Station, Michigan, USA - KBS Corn C7-2 | ecosystem: Host-associated > Plants > Roots > Rhizosphere > Soil ...
GCTCACCGATCCCGCCTTCGACCCCACGGCGGCGGCCGCCGAGGTGACGGCCGCGGCCGGCCGCGCCGGCAAGGCCGCGGGCCAGGCGCTGACCGCATCCCAGCAGGCGCTGCTTGCCACCATCGACGACCCCAAGGAGCGGCGTGCGATCGAGAAGCGGACCGAGGAGCGGGCCAAGCGCGCCGCCCGCAGGGCCGAGCTGGACGAGCTCCGAGAGGCCCTCGACACCGTCGCCTGGTGGTACCGCGACGTGCTCGCAGCGAGGCTGGGCGCGGAGGGGGTCGTGGTACACTCGGACATGGCTGGCGAGGCATCGGAGGACGCCCGCAACGGTGCCCCAGGGGAGCTTGCCCAGGCGCTTGCGATCGTCGCCGAAGCGCGGCAGTCATTCGACTTCAACGTTTCGCCGGCGCTCGCCGTGGAGGCGCTCTTCCACCGGCTGCGGCGAGTACCGGTCGCGCAACCGTGAGGATGACCTGATGGCCACAGTCGTCGGCGTCGTGTTCCAGCCGGGCGGCAAGGTCTACTCCTTCGACCCGGCCGGGCTCGAGCTCCACTGGAACGAGCGGGTGATCTGCCAGACCGCCCGCGGCCGCGACTACGGCCGCATCGTCCAGGCCAACCACACCGTGCCCGACGAGGAGCTGACCGGCCCGCTGAAGCGGATCGTGCGCCGGGCGGTGCCGGCCGACGAGGAACAGCTGAACGCCAACAAGGTGGAGGCGAAGCGGGCGATGCTGCTGTTCCGGGAGTTGATCAAGCGGCAGGGCCTGCCTCTGAAGCCGGTGTCGGCCGAGCTGGTGTTTGACGGCAGCCGGCTGACTTTCGCCTACAGCGCCGAGGAGCGGCCCGACACGTCGCCTCTGCAGGCGGAGCTTTCGGCGCGGCTGAAGCGGCGCGTCGATCTGCGCATGGTCGGCCCCCGGGAGGCCTCGCGGCTGTGCGGCGGCGGCGGTCTGTGCGGCCCGGTCAAGTGCTGCAACCGCTTCCCCTCCCACGAGAGCCCGATCACGCTGCGGATGGCGAAGGACCAGGAGCTGCCCATGAACCCGGGGCGGATCACCGGTCTGTGCGGCAGGCTACGCTGTTGCCTGGCGTTCGAACATCCGCTGTACCGGTCGTTCCGGGACAGAGCGCCGGCGGTCGGGAAGCGGGTGGCGACGCCGCATGGCAAGGGCGTGGTTCGCGGCTACGAGGTGCTGCGAGACGCTGCGGTGGTGGAGATGGATGGTGAGAAGCAGATGCTGGAGCTGAAGCTCGAAGAGATGGTGGAAGTGGCCGGATGAGCAAGAAAATCGCCCTCTGGGGCCCGGGTCAGGACGACCCCGTGCTGCGAGAGTTCAAGGATGCGCTGGCGGCCGAATGGGTGCGCCGCGGATACGTGTACGACGACTCCGAGATGCCTGACGCCGAGGTTGTCTTCAACTTCATCAACGTCGACAAGCCGAAGCCGTTCCGCCGCCGCCGGCGATCGAACTACGTCACCATCGTCTCCTCGCTCCCCGAGCGCCCCGACGACGTGCTGCGCTACGAGTACCCGCTGATGGTGCGCGGGCTGGCCAACCTCGGCATGCTGGTGGTGCCCGGCGACGCCTGCCATTTCGTCACCCCCGAGCGGGGCTTCTACTCGGTGCCGGATCCCGGCGACCTCGACCTGTGGGTGCGCGGGGTGGTCGACAGGATCACGCCGCTGGCCACCTCCCGGCTGGTGATCGACAACCGCTTCGACGACGACCTGGAGCCGGAGCTGTGGGACGGCGACGAACTGACCCGCGGCCTGCTGGAAGCCGGCCGCCGGCTGGACGCGCTGGGCCTGCTGCCCGCTCCCTTCCCGCTCGAGGAGCTGGTTGACGAGAAGGAGCTGCGGGCGATCAAGCGGATCTACGGCATCGGTGGGCTCTCCTATGGCAACCTGTCGGTGCGCAAGGACGACATCCGGTTCTGGATGTCCGCGTCGGGCGTCGACAAGTCCAACCTGCAGACCGTGGGCAAGGACGTGCTGATGGTCAAGGACTACGAGCAGGCCACCGGCACGATGGTGCTGTCGGTGCCGCCGGGGATCGAGCCCAACCGGGTGTCGGTCGACGCCATCGAGCACTGGATGATCTACCAGGAGCATCCCGATGTGAACGCCATCGTCCACGTCCACGCCTGGATCCCCGGCATCCGGGCGACGGAGTTCAACTACCCCTGCGGTACCGCCGAGCTGGCGATCGCGGTCGCCGACATCATCCGCGAGGAGCCCAGCCCGTCGCATTCGGTGGTCGGCCTCAAGAACCACGGCATCACCGTCACCGGCACCAGCCTCGAAGACATCTTCGAGCGGATCGAGCCGGTGATCGAGGTGCAGGTTCCGATGATCGCCTGACGGACGGCCGCGGGCGCCCGAGCCGGGGCGGCCCGGGCGCGCCGGCGGCTGCGTTTAGGTGACGTAGACGTCCCAGGCGACGAGCACGACCCGGTCGCCGGGGTGCTGGTCGCCGATACCGTAGTGCTCGAACAGCGCCCGCTCCTCGTCAACCTCCAGGTGCTCGTCGGCCGACACCTTGGGCGCGTTCTTCACCGTCCCGGCGTCGTAGGCGACTCGCACGGCCTCGTCGCCCACCAGCTCGGCGCCGGCCACGGGCACGAAGTGCTTGTGCATGCCGAACAGGCCGCCGCCGATCAGCAGGAAAGCGGGCTCGCCGGTCGCGTCGTCCACGTACGCGTCCTCGACGCGGCCGATCTTCTCGCCGTTTCGGTCGACCACGTCTCGTTCGTACCAGATGTGGGTCATCGGGCCGGGCATCGATTCCTCCTCGGTGGATGGTCGCTCGACCTCCTGAGCGTACCGGGTCCGCGTGCGTCCGTCGAAGCCCGGTTGCGGTGAGAATTCACCATATGTAGAATTACGTCATGACGGCCAATCGCAAGGGACGGCGGCCGGGGAACCCGGGCACCGCCGACGAGATCCTTCGCTCAGCCCGCGACTCATTCGCCTCGCTCGGCTACGAGCGGGCGTCGGTGAGGGGGATCGCCCGCGCGGCAGGCGTCGACCCCGCGCTGGTGCTCCACTACTTTGGCAGCAAGCAGCACCTGTTCGTGGCCGCGGTGGAGCTGCCGTACGACGTCGGAGCCGAGATCGGCACGCGCCTGGCGACCACCCCGGAGGCGGCCGGAGAGGGGCTGGTGCGAATGTTCCTCCTCGCCTGGGATGACGAGAACATCCAGCCGACGGTGATCGCCCTGCTGCGCGCGGCGGCGACGGACGACGCGGCGGCCGGCATGCTCCGCCAGCGGTTCATGGCGATGATCCATCCCCTGCTGGAGGGGATGGAGGACGCCGGCTTCCGCGCGTCTCTGTGCTCCAGCCAGATGCTCGGACTGGGACTCACCCGGTACGTGCTGCGGCTGGAACCGCTGGCCTCGGCCGATCACGACACAATTGTGCGGGCGATCGGCCCCACCATCCAGCGCTACCTGACCGCGGCGGAGCTCACATGAGCTCCCCGGCGGTCGCGATCGCCGGCCTGGGGGTCGTCCGCGGCGGGCGGCCGGTGCTCGACAGCCTCTCGCTGACCATCGCCGCGGGTTCGATCACCGGCCTGCTGGGCCCCAGCGGCTGCGGCAAGACCACGTTGATGCGGTGCGTGGTGGGTGTGCAGGTGACCGCCGGCGGCACGGTCACCGTGCTCGGGCTGCCCGCCGGCTCGCCACCGCTGCGGCGCCGGGTCGGGTATGTGACCCAGGCGCCCTCGGTCTACGCCGACCTCACAGTGCGCGAGAATCTGCGCTACTTCGCGCGGGTGCTGGGCGCGCCCGCCCAGCGGGTCGACGAGGTGGCCGCCACCGTCGGCCTCGAGGGCCAGGTCGATGCGCTGGTCGCCGCCCTGTCGGGCGGCCAGCAGGCCCGGGTGTCGCTGGCCACCGCGCTGCTGGGCAGCCCCGAGCTGCTGGTGCTCGACGAACCGACGGTGGGCCTCGATCCCGTGCTGCGAATCGAGCTGTGGGACGCCTTCCGCCAGCTGGCCGATGCCGGCACCACGCTACTCGTCTCGAGCCACGTGATGGACGAGGCCGAGCGCTGCGACGACCTGGTCCTGATGAGGGACGGCGAGGTGCTGGCCGCCGAGTCCCGCCAGGCGCTGATCGCCCGTACCGGGGCGGCCGATGTCGAGCAGGCGTTCCTGCAGCTGGTCACCGGGCGGCAGGCGGCGTGAGCCCGCAGATCACCCTCGCCACCGCGCTCCGCGTCCTCTCCCAGCTGCGCCGCGATCCGCGGACGATCGCCATGCTGGTGATCGTTCCCTGCGTGCTGGTGGCGCTGCTGCGGTACGTCTTCAACGGCCAGCCTGAGACGTTCCAGCGGGTCGGCGTGCCGATGGTGGGGATCTTTCCGCTTGTCTCGATGTTCCTGGTCACGTCGATCGCGATGCTCCGCGAGCGGACGAGCGGGACGCTCGAGCGCCTGATGACGATGCCGCTGGCCAAGCTCGACCTCCTGGCCGGCTACGCGCTGGCCTTTGCCGTCGTCGCGGTGATCCAGGCGGCGACAGTGTCCGGCGTGGCGATCGGCCTGCTCGACCTGCACGTCGCCGGGTCCACGGCCCTGGTGGTGGCGCTGGCAGTGCTGAACGCGCTCTTGGGGATGGCGCTGGGCCTGTTCCTGTCGGCGTTCGCCGCCACCGAGTTCCAGGCTGTGCAGTTCATGCCGGCGTTCTTGCTCCCCCAGCTGCTTCTGTGCGGCATCCTCGCCCCTCGCGACAGCATGTCGGACGCCCTGCGCTGGCTGTCGGACGTGCTGCCGATGACCTATGCCTACGACGCGCTCAGCCGGGTCGCGGCCGGCGACGGCCTAGGCGAGGTCGCCGTCGACGTGGCCGTGCTGGTCGCCGCTGCGCTGGCGTCGCTGGCCCTGGGCGCCGCGACCCTGCGCCGCCGCACCGCCTAGCGAACCTGCCCCCGAACCTGCCCCCAACCGGGTTCGGTACCCGGTTCGCCGGCCCGTTCTTGGCTCTGGGAGCGGGCTGCTCGCCGGGAGGAACCGGGTACCGAACCCGGTTCCGGTCCGCCCGCGCGGGAGCGTCTGGTGACGGAGATGGCGCGGTTTGGGCGGGTTCTGTGACTCAGTGGCGGCGGTAGCCGTCGGCGCGCAGCCAGGCGACCGTGTCGGCCACGGTCTCGTCCAGTGGGCGGGTGCCGAAGCCGAGCTCGGCCTGCGCCTTATCCGGCCGGGTGTACCACCAGTACGCGCTCGACCGCAGCTCCGCTTCGTCGAGCGGGACGAGCGGCAGGTGCATCACCCGCGCGCCCGTCAGCACAGCGGCGAGCGCGCCCACCGGCATCATCGCCTGACGGCGGCGCTTGCCCGTCACCCGGCCCACCAGGTCGAAGAAGTCGGGATGGGCGAGATTCCCCTCCGGGTGGGTGAGGATGTAGCGCTCGCCCGGCCGACCGCGCTCCTCCGCCTGCAGCATTCCGGCCACCACGTCGCGGGAGTCGACGTAGGACAGCCCTCCGCGGACGACGAACCGCAGCACGCCGCGCAGGTACTCCTCGATCGGCCATGACGACACCCGGTGGATGTCGCCTGGGCCGATCACGAAGCCGGGATTGACGACGACCACGTCCATGCCCTCCTCGGCCGCGCGCAGGGCGTGCTGCTCACCACGCGCCTTCGAGCGGCCGTAGCGAAAGTCGCTCCGGCCGTCGTCGCCGTCGAGCAGGAAGTGCGCCTCGGTGCGGGGGAAGCCCGGCGAGCCGGCCGGTCCCATCGCGGCCACGCTGGACGCGTACACGATCCGGCCGGCGCCTGCGTCGCGAGCGGCTGCCAGGAGGTTCGCGGACCCATCCACGTTGACCGCCGTCAGCCGCTGCTCGTCCCGCGCCCGGTGGCCGACGACCCCGGCCAGGTGGAACACATGATCCACGCCGTCGAGCGCGGCCGGTAGCGAGCCGGGGTCGGTGACGTCGCCCAGCACGATCTCGGCTCCGGTGTCGGCGATCCGCTGGGCGGCGGCATCCGACCGGGCCAGCGCCCGCACCGCCCGATCGCGCCGAAGGAGCTCACGGACGAGCTCGGATCCGAGGTAACCGGTGGCGCCGGTGACGAGCGTGGTCATGGCGGAGCAGCCTATGCCAGCGGGCCGCCCGTTGCCTCGGAGGATTGCCGGCGCGGCCGTTCGGGTACCGCCAGCCGCGGCGATGGAGACCGAAATCCCCACCAGAAGCGGCTGGATCTGGCGTGCCTACGGAGCCACCGTGACGTGGCTCCGCTTCCCGCTGCTGCTCGGGATCGCCGTTCTCACCGGCTACGTCGTCATGCATGTGAAGCCGCAGGAGGCCAGCCAGTCCGACGTGATCTCGATGGTGCCCGCCGACTCCAAGGCGCTGCAGGCCCAGCGCCGGGCGGCCCAGCTGTTCGACCTCCCGTTCGCCAGCGACGCGGTGGTCGTGCAGCGCGATCCGGCCGGGCTGTCCCTGGACGTCCAGCGGCAGACGGCCAGCCGGGCCGTGGCCACCGACCAGGCGGCGCGATCCGGCGAGGGGCCGCCGATGGTCGCCATCCCGATCGCCAACACGCGCGGACTGGTGCCCGGGTCGCGCGAGTCAGACACCACCGCCCTCACCTACCTCGGCTTCCCGGAGGACACGACGCTGCTCGACCGGGTGTTGCTCGCCGAGCGCTACGCCGACGGGGTCGGCCCGCACGTCGTCGGCGTCACCGGCGTCGCGCCCGCGAATCTGCACGAGGGCCAGCTGATCGAGGACTCCCTGATCTGGATCGAGCTGGCGACGGTCGTCCTGGTGGTGCTCGTGGTCGGCCTGCTGTTCCGCTCCCTGCTGGCGCCGGTGGTCGCCCTGGCCGCCGTCGGCATCGCATATTCGCTCGGCGTGGCGCTGCTTCGCTGGCTCGGCGACTCGACCGGCTTCCACGTCCCCGAGAACCTGAGGCCGCTGATGGTGGCGCTGGTGCTGGGCGTGGTCACCGACTATTCGATCTTCTACCTGAGCTGCTACCGGGCGAAGCTCGCGCGCGGGGACGAGCGGCTGCTCTCGGCCCGCCGGGCCGCGGCCGAGATCACCCCGATCGTCCTCGCCAGCGGCCTGATCCTGAGCGCCGGGCTGGCGGCGCTGCGCGTGTCGAGCATCGCCTTCTTCAGCGATCTCGGCCCCGGCCTCGCCATGACCGTGCTGGTGTCGATGGCCGTCTCCATGCTGGTCGTGCCCACCATGATGGCCATCTTCGGCCGGGTGCTGTTCTGGCCCGCCGGGCTCGGCGACCGGCCGTCGCGCAGCCGCGGCGCCAGCCGGCTGGCGACCCTCATGGTGCGAAAGCCGGTGGCGGCCCTGGTCGCGATGCTGTGCATCGGCGCGCTGGGCTACGCGGCCGTCCGCTCGGCCGACGCCAGGCTCGGCTTCTCGCCGATCGACGGCCTGCCCGCTTCGGCGGAGGAGCGCCGCGCCGCCGACGCAGCCGGACAGGGGTTCGCCGACGGCATGATCGCCCCCACCCAGGTGGTGCTGGAGCGGGACGGGCTGGAGGCGCGGCGCATCGCCCTGATCGACCTGGCCCGGCGCGTGGCGCGCGAGCCCGGCGTGGCGGCCGTGGTCGGTTCCGGCGTGCTGCCGACTGTGAACGGCGTCGACCTCGGCTTCTCCGACGACGGCTCGGCCGGTCGTATGCTCGTGGCCTTCGACGCCGACCCGCACGGTGCCCAGGCGATTGACGACCTCGAGCACCTGCAGGCGCGGATGCCGGCCCTGCTCGCGCAGTCCGGCTTGGCCGGCACCAAGGCGTCCTATGCCGGCGATACGGCGCTGGCCGCGGAGTCGGTCGACCGCATGGTGGGGGACACGGGCCGCATCGCCGCCGCCGTGCTCCTGATCAACCTGATCCTGCTCGCCCTCTACCTGCGGGCCGTGGTGGCACCGCTGTTCCTGGTGGCGGCCAGCGCCCTGGCGGTGCTGGCGGCACTCGGGATCACCTGGATCGTGGTCGGCCACCTGTTCGGTTACGGCCAGCTGACCTACCTGGTGCCCTTTGCCGCCGGCGTGCTGCTGGTGTCGCTGGGCTCCGACTACAACGTGTTCCTGACCGGCCGGGTCTGGCAGGAGGCGGCCGTGCGGCCGCTCGACGAGGCGCTGGCGGTGGCCGCTCCCAGAGCCTCGCGCGCCATCCGCAGCGCCGGTCTGACCCTGGCCGCCAGCTTCGGCCTGCTGGCGCTGGTGCCGGTGCGGGTGTTCAGGGAGTTCGCCCTGGCGATGGTGGTCGGCGTGGTGCTCGAGACGTTCGTCATCCGCTCGCTGCTGACGCCTGCCCTGGTCGCGGTGTTCGGATACCTGAGCGGCTGGCCCGGCGACCGGCTCAAGCGCGGTGCTCGGCTGGCCGAGGAGCGCCAACCCGCTCCCGACTGAGCACGGGTACCGTTCGCCGGATGACTCCCCGTGCGCATGCCGCCGGCCTCGCCGCCATCGTCGGCCTCGTGCTGGCCGATTCCTCCGTGGTGATCCTGGCGCTGCCCGACATCCTCGACCGGTTCGACGTCTCGATCGACGACGTCACCTGGGTGCTGACGCTGTTCAACCTCGTCCTGGCGCTGGCCGCGGTGCCCGCGGCGTACGCCGCCCGCCGGCAGGCCCCGCATCTGGTCTGCATGGCGGGGATCGCCGTCTTCGCCGCGGCGTCCCTGGCGTGCGGGCTGGCGGGCAGCTTCTCGATGCTGCTGGCGGCTCGCGGCCTGCAGGCGGTGGGCGGGGCGGCGGCCGTCTGCGCCGCGCTCGAGCTGCTGCCACGGGAGGTCGGCTCCGAGCGGCGGGCCGCTGTCATCTGGGCCGCCGCTGGCGCATTCGGCGCTGCCGCCGGCCCGGCCATCGGGGGCGCGCTCACCGAGGCGGTCAACTGGCAGGCGATCTTTCTCGCCCAGGTACCGATCGCCCTGGTGGCGCTGGCCCTCGTCCCGCGCCGGGCGGACGCGCCGCAGGGCGGCGCCGCCGGCCGCCCCCACATCCCCGCCAACCTCGCGCTGGGTCTGCTCTCGGCGGCGCTGACCGCCGCCCTGTTCCTGATCGTGCTGCTGCTGATCAACGGCTGGGGCTACACGCCGCTGGGCGCGGCCGCGATCGTCTCGGTGATGCCGCTGGCCTCATTGATCGCCTACCGGATGGCCCCCCAGGGGATCCCGGGGCGGGTGCGGGCGGCATCCGGCGCCATTCTGGTCGGCGGCGGCCTGGGCGCGCTGGCGCTGATACCCGACGCGGCGTGGGGATGGCTGGTGCCCCCTCAGATCCTGATCGGCGCCGGGTTGGCACTGGCCATCGGCGCCATCACGGAGGACGCGCTGGCCGGCCGCTCGCCGCTCGCCATCCACGGCGGCTGGACGATCGCCGCCCGGCACGCCGGCGTCTGCATCGGCCTGCTGATCCTGACGCCGATCTTCACCGGAGACCTCGAGGAGCAGCAGAATGCCGCGGAGGTGGCCGGCGCCCGCATCGTGCTCGATTCGCGGCTGTCGCTGACCGACAAGGTGGATCTCGGCTCCCGGCTGCAGGATGCGATCAGCGGCGGGCCGGTGACCCGGCCGCCCGACCTCTCCGGCGCCTTTGCCGGCTCCGGCGACCCGGCGGTGCTCGGCCGGATCAAGGCGGCGGTCACGGACATCGTTGAGCGGGCCGTCACCCATGCGTTCAGCCGCTCGTTCGTGATCGCCGGGCTGCTCGCCCTGGCCGCCCTGATACCTCTGTGGTGGGGGAGAACGGCTCGACTGTGACCTTGACGCGCGAGCTTCGCTGGCTGATCGCCTCCGCCGTGGTCGCGGCCTCACTGGTGCTCGCCTACGCGGCCGCGGGCGGCGCCGACTACAAGCCGGCCGCGCCGCCCGACCCCTGCCGCGCCCGCAACTGGCCGAAGCCGAACGACTTCACCGAGCAGGCCGCGCTCTCGGCCCTCGACGGTGCCGCCTGCAAGCTGGGCGTGAGCCGCGAGCAGCTGGGCCTGGCGTTCACCAGCAAGGACCGGCTGAAGCAGTTCCAGAAGGATCAGGGATTCAGCGACGGACAGATCCAGGATGCCGCCCGGGCGGGCATCCTCCGTGCAGTCGACGACGCGGAGCGAAGCGGCGAGATCAGCGGCTTCGAGGCCATCGCCCTGCGATTGGCCGCCCAGATGGTGCCGGTCGACCGTCTGATCGAGCTGGTGCAGCAGGGCCTGGGCGGCTGACGCCGGGCCCAGGATCTAGATGTCGCCGTTGAAGGTGTCGCAGTCGTCCGGGCTGCCGCTGGTGAACCCGCGGTCGAACCAGGTCTGGCGCTGCTGCGAGGAGCCGTGCGTCCAGGTCTCGGGATTGACCCGGCCGCCGGCCTGCTTCTGGAGACGGTCGTCGCCGACCGCGGCAGCGGCCCGCAGGCCCTCCTGCAGGTCGCCCTTCTCGAGCATGCCCCGCTCGTAGGTGGAGTGGGCCCAGACGCCGGCGAAGCAGTCGGCCTGCAGCTCCTGGCGTACCGACAGCTCGTTCTGCCGGTCGGGGTTCTGATCCATCTGCCGACGCACCTGGTCGTCGATGCCCAGCAGGTTCTGGACGTGGTGGCCCATCTCGTGGGCGATCACGTAGGCCTGCGCGAAGTCGCCGGGGGCCTTGAACCGCTCGGCCAGCTCGTCGTAGAACGTGAGGTCGATGTAGACCTTGGAGTCGGGCGGGCAGTAGAACGGCCCCATGTTGGTGTCCCCGCTGCCGCATGCGGTGGACGTACCGCCCCTGAACAGCACGATGCCGGCCGGCGAGTACTGACGACCGGCCTGCTGGAACCGGTCCTGCCAGAAGCTCTGCACGTCCTTGAACACGAAGTTGACGAACTCGCCGCGGGTGCCCAGCGGCTGCACGGACGTCTGATCGCCCTGCGGGGCCGCCGGGAACTGGTTCAGCGGCGCGTTCACGTCGAAGCCGCCGCCACCACCACCGCCGATCACGTTGCCGCCGCCGAGCAGCGCAAGCACGACGACGATGATGATCCCCGGGATCCCCAGCCCGGCGATCGGCAGGGCGCCGCCGGGCAGGCCGCCGCCCATGCCGCGGCGATCCTCCATGTTCGGGCTCCTGCCGACCCTGCGCCACTTCATTCCGTCACAAGTGCCCGCGCCGGCCGATTGTGAACCGTCCACGGCCCCCGTGGACTGGGGCAGCCGTCTAGGAGCCGCCGGCGCGCGGCATGGCGTCCACTCGTCGCACCCACTCGGTCAGCCGCGGGTGGTCGTCGCCGAACGACAGGTGCTCGATCAGCACCCGGTGGAACGGTTCGTCGTCGGCGGGGTCGAAGACGAGGCCGTATTTGATGAACGGGAACGCGGTCGCGTCGGCGGCGGTGAAGCCGTCGCCGAACAGGAACGGGCGTCCCGCCAGCAGCGCCTCGAAGTATCCCAGCGACCCGCGCAGCTCGGCTGCCTCGGTGATGCCGCCGGTACCGTCGGCGATGGCATTCGGGGGCCGCTTCCAGACGCGGTTGAACCAGTCGAGGAACAGGTCGAGCTCGGCGCTGCGTGCCGTATCGGTCGGCCACAGCGGAGGCTGGGGATACTTCCGCTCGATGTGGCGGAGCACCAGCGGCGAGTCGCTCACGACCTCGCCGCCGTCCTCGAGCACGGGGACGAGATCCTGCCCCGACAGGCGGACGATCGCCGACCTGTCGTCCGGGTCGTGCTCCACCAGCTCGCACCGCAGGCCCTTGTACGCCAGCGCCAGCGTGATCCGCTCGACGTTGGTTGAGAACGGGATGGCGTGGAGCCGGAGCACGGGGCGGAACTCTACCCGGAGGTATAGGGTGGGGGAGATGACGGTTGGCGGCGTACTCGGCGAGGCCTGGGAGACCTACAAGCGGTTCTTCCGCCAGTTCGTGCTGACCGCGTTCATCGTCTACGTCGTGCTCGATCTGCTGAGCGCGTTGGTCAGCGAGGCGTCGACCGACGACACGTCCACCGTGCTCTTGTGGGCGCTGGTGGCGACCGTGATCGAGGTGGTCGGCTACTTCTGGGTGCAGGCGGCGCTGATCGAGCTGGTGCATGACGTCCGTGACGGCCGTGCCGACCGCGGCATCGGAGAGACGTTCCAGGCCGTCAGGCCGCGGCTGCCCTCGGTGATCGGCGCCGCGATCCTGGGCGGCATCGGGATCGCGATCGGGTTCGTGCTCCTGATCGTTCCCGGCGTCTACCTGCTGACGATCTGGTCGATGATCATCCCCGTGATCGTGATCGAGGGCCGCGGAGCGATGGAGTCGTTCGGCAGGTCACGCGAGATCGTGCGTGGTCACGGCTGGAGCGTGCTCGGCCTGGTGATCGTGACCGGCCTCATGATCGCGTTTGCCTCTTTGATCATCGAGCTGGTGTTCCGGCCGCTCCCGAGCTTCCTGGACACCTGGATCGGCGGGGTGGTCGCCGACAGCCTGACGGTGCCCTACGCGGCCGCCGTGCTGGCCACCGCGTACTTCAAGCTGAGCGAAGGCCGGCGGCTCGACCAGCCGCTTCCCCCGCCCGTGGCCTAGACCCGCCCGGCGGTGCAGGCACCGGTAGCAGATCGGCGCACGACTCCGGTCGAACTGTTCTGGGACCTGGTGTTCGTGTTCGCGGTGACGCGCGTGACCACGCTGCTCAGCCACCACCTGAGCTGGGCCGGGCTGGGCCGGGCGATGCTGGTGCTGGCGCTGGTGTGGTGGGCCTGGTCGGCGTTCGTGTGGGCGACCAACGCGCAGGATCCCGACGCGCCGGTGTTTCGGGCCACACTGCTCACCGCGACGGTGCTGATCTTCGTCGCCGGGCTGGCCCTCCCCGAGGCGTTCGCCGCCGACGGCACGACGTTCGCCGTCGCCTACGCCGGCGTGCGGCTGCTGCACCTCGGCCTGTACGTCGACGCCTCACGACGCGGTAACGCATCGCTGAGCGCGATCGCCGGCTTCGCGGTGACCGTCGCGGCCGGCATGGCGCTGCTGGTGGCCGGCTCGTTCGCGGAGGGTGGAACGCGGGTCGCGCTGTGGGTGGCCGCGGCCGCCATCGACTACGCCGGTCCGGCCTGGTTGACGCGCGAGCGGCTGCGTGGGCTCCAGCAGGTGGCCGTGGCCCACTTCGCCGAGCGCTACAGCCTGTTCATCATCATCTGCCTCGGCGAGTCGATCGTCGCCATCGGTGTCGGCGGCACCGGCCCCGGCCTGGACGCCGAGCTGATCGGTGCCGCGGTGCTCGCCCTGCTGATCACGATCGGGCTTTGGTGGACGTACTTCGACCGCTTCGCCGACACCGCCGAGGAGCGGCTGGCCGCGCACGACGACCCGGTGCTGGCCGCCGCCGACGGCTACAGCTACCTGCACCTGCTGCTGGTGGCCGGCATCATCGTGTTCGCCGTCGGGGCGAAGGGCACCGTGGCCCACGCCGGCGATCCGCTGTCCGACGCCCAGCGGCTCGCCCTGTGCGGCGGCGTCGCCCTCTACCTGGCCGGTCATGCGGCGTTCGGATTACGGATCACGGGAACGCTCAGCCGGGCCAAGCTGGCCGCCGCGGCCGCCTGTCTGGTGGTGTTCGCGCTGGGCTTCCCGGCCTGGGCGACGGCCGCTCTCCTGACCGCCGTGCTGGCCCTGCTGGTCGCGGCCGAGACGGTCGCCCCGAGGATGCCCCCGCAGCGCCCGGAGACGTCCTAGCCGCCGCAAAAACGCCAGTGCGGCCTCCCCGGCCGGCCGCTATCCTTTGCCCGTCCCCGGGCAGGATGACCACCCGGGGGCACGCCGACGTAGCTCAGCTGGTAGAGCACATCACTCGTAATGATGGGGTCCGGGGTTCGAGTCCCCGCGTCGGCTCTGATCGCGGCGCGAGGCGGTACGCTCACTCCCGGTAGGGCAGCCGCCGGCCGACGCCCAGCCGGCCCGCGGCCTCCAGCATGGCGTGGCCGAGCGCGATGTCCGAGAGGCTCAGCCCGCGGTGCCAGAACAGGATCGTCTCGGCATCGGACTCGCGGCCCGGGCGTAGCCCGGCGACGATCTCGCCCAGCTCGGCATGGAGCGTCTCCCGGGTGATCCGCCCGCTGTCGACGTGCCGGCGGAGCGACCCCAGTGGGCCGACCGTCGCCTGGCCCCAATCGTCGACGACCACCTTGTCCGCCACGTCGGTCAGCGACAGCTCGACGGCGCTGACTGTGCCGTACGGGATGACCAGCGCTCCGGGCTCGATCCACTCGGTGCGCAGCAGCGGCTCCGGGTCGGCCAACCGGGTGGCCTCGACAACAATGTCGGCGCCCCGCACACACTCCTCCCAGCTGTCCACGGCGGCCACCGGCCGGCCGAGGTCGTCCGCCAGCCGGGCGGCGAACCCCGTCCGGCTCTCCGGCCGCAGCGAGTGGACGCGGATCTGGTCGAGGTCAAACAGGTGGGCCAGCAGCCGGACGTTCCAGTACGCCGTGCCCCGGCTGCCCACATGCCCCAGCACCCGGCTCGACCGCCGGGCCAGGTGACGGGCGCCGAGCGCGGTGACGGCGCCTGTGCGCATCTCCGTGATCGCCGTCGCGTCGAGCACGGCCACCGGCATCCCGGTGTCGGGGTCGAACAGCAGCAGCAGCGCCATCTCGGAGGGCAGGCCCAGCCGGTGGTTGTCGATGAAGTCGCCGACCACCTTCACACCCGCCACCCCCATCTCCGGGATCGAGCCGCGCAGCACGTTGAAATGGCCGCGCCCCTTGCCGCCCGGGAACAGGTGCGTGCGGGGCTCGATCACGGTGCGGCCGTCGCCCTGCGCCCGCAGTCCGTCCTCGACCGCGCCCAGGATGGCGTCCTCATCGAGCTCGAGGCGGTCGATGTCGGCGCCGTTCAGGTAGGTGAACTCGATGCCCACTACGCCGTCGGCCGCGCCCGGCGGTTGAGCTCGCCCGTTGCCAGCGCGCCCGCGGCCACCCGCTCGACGTCGGCTCCCAACGGCCGGTCGTCACCCAGCCCCTCCGCCAGCTCCCGGACCAGGCGATGTGCCGCGCCGGTGGCCGGCGCCAGCCGGTCGGGCGCGGCCAGGTCGATCGCGATCGCGCCCACCACCAGTTCGAGGGCGAGCACCCGCTCCAGCTGCTCGAGCATCGTCAGCAGCCGAAGCGCAGCCAGCGCCGCTCCGGTCGAGTCGTCCTCCACCCCGTCGGCGCCCCGCGCGGAGCCGATGCTGGCCGGCGCCGCCGCGTGGCGGATCTCCTCGACCAGCGCGGAGCCGATCTTGAGCAGCGCCGCCACGCCCGACCGCGACGGGCCGAGCGACGTCAGGTTGGCGGGCAGGCCGCTCAGCCGCTCGGTCGCCAGCCGCTCCGGCCGGGCGGAGGACAGGGCGGCCACCTGCGCCACCGCGAGGGCGGTGGCGTCGAGGGCCAGCGCCAGCGCTGGTGTATGGAAGTTGCCGGTCGAGAGCACCTCGCCGTCGTCGATCAGCACCAGCGGGTTGTCGCCGGCGCCGTTCAGCTCCGGGTCGAGCGCCGCCTGCAGCAGGTCGAGCGCCATCAGCAGGCTGCCGTGCACCTGGCTCGCGCAGCGGAACGACAGCGGGTCCTGCACCCGCCGGGCCGCGCCCGGCTCCGCCAGCGAGGCGCCGGCCAGCAGCTCACGGATGGCTCCGGCGCAGGCCACCTGGCCGGGCGCGGGGCGAGCCTTCGCCGCCCGGGCGTCGAGCGGCGTCAGGTTGGCGCGGAAGCCCTCCATCGACAGCGCCGCAGCCACGTTCGCCGACTGAAGCAGCGAGCGGGCGCGGCAGAGAGCCAGCGCAGCCGCTCCCGCCGACAGCGAGGAGGCGCTGCATATCGCCAGCCCGTCTCGTGGCCCCAGCATCAGCGGTTCCAGCCCGGCCGCGCGCAGCGCCTCACCGGAGCCAACGCGCTCGCCACCCGCCGCGAGCACCTCTCCTTCGCCGATCATCGCCAGGCCGATGTGGGCCAGCAGGCAGAGGTCGCTGGCGCCGATCGAGCCGGTGCGCGGCACCACCGGGTGCACGCCGCTGTTCAGCATCGCGACCAGCAGCTCGGCCACGGCGGGGTCGGCGCCCGACCCGCCGGTGGCCAGGCCGTTTCCGCGCACCGCCATCGCCGCACGCACAAGCTCGGCCGAAAGCGGCGGCCCGACCGCGTTCGCCCGGCCCCGCACGGTGAGCACCGAGAACTCGGCCAGGGCGTCACCGGTCAGCCGGTCGCTGACCCGGGGGCCCAGGCCGGTGGTCAGACCGTAGACCGGGCGGTTCTCGGCCAGCGCGGTCATCAGCACCGCCCGCGCCGCAGCCATCCGCCCGCGGGCCGTGTCGGAGAGCTCGACGGGTTCGCCGCCCACGGCCACCGCCACGACCTGCTCGGCCGTCAGGCGCTCACCGTCCAGGCATACCGGCTGCATCACCCGGGCGACTATAGACCGGCGCGATCGGCCGCTACCCGGCGAGCTCGGACACCCGCTCGCGGGCGTCGCCGGTCAGCTGGTGCCCGGTGCCGGCCAGCAGGTTCTGGACGGCATGCGCGGGGCTCGAGGTGGCGGGGATGGCGACCGTGATCCGTGGATCCGACAGACACCAGGCCAGCAGCGCCTGCGGCCAGCTCTCCACACCCAGGCCGTCCACGGCCGGCGAGCGCCGCACCAGCGAGCCCTGGCCCAGCGGCCGCATCGCGATCACCCCCAGGCCGAGCTCCTCCGCCAGCGGCAGGATCCGCCGTTCGACCTCCCGCTCGTGCGGGTTGTAGGGCACCTGCACGCAGTCGATACGGCCGCAGCGCATCACCTGCTCCAGCTCGTCGAACGCCGAGGGGCTGTAGTGGGTCGCCCCCAGCCAGCGGATCCGCCCCTGATCGCGCTCGCGCTCCATCCAGTCGAGGTGGCTGCGCCAGCTGACCAGGTTGTGCACCTGCAGCACGTCCACGACGCCGAACCAGTCCAGCTGGCGAGCGAACTGCTCCCGGGCCTCGTCCTCCGACGGCGTCCAGATCTTGGTCGCCACCAGCGCGCCGGGCCGCAGATCGCCGAGCGCCTCCGACAGCACCGCCTCGGCCCGGCCATACATGGGGGAGGAGTCGACGAGCCGGGAGCCCCCCTCGAAGACGGTTCGCACCACCTTCCGAGCCATCGGCAGGCCGGAGTCGTCGACGTCGAACGTCCGCCACGTGCCCAGCCCGACGACAGGCACCTCCGGGCCGCTGGCTCCCAACCGGCGCGTTTCCATGGCCGCGCAGTGTAGAGCAGGCTGGACGCCTTACAAACTTCTTACGCTCGCACTGAAACGTTCTGATCGCGTGTTTCGATGCTCGGGATGAGGACAGACTCGTCTACGGAGGGAGACCGAACATGAACCGAGTCGCGATCGGGTTGGCGGTGGGGGCAAGCCTTCTGCTGGCGGCGCCGGCCCAGGCGCAGACGCCGTCGCTGTCGACGGTGCTGGCACACACCCATGCGGCCGACACTGCGCTAGAGCGCGCTGTCGCCAACTTCGACGCGCATGCCCTGGGCGCCGGCCGGGTTGCGTTCAAGAGCAACCGCAACCAGATGGGCATCGCCGTGTCCCAGACGGCGCAGCTGATCCGCGACGCGAACACGCCCGCCGATCGGCTGGCCGCCGCCAAGGCGCTGGTCGCGGTCGCCAGGCAGTCCGGCACCGACGAACGGGCCCTGGCCCGGGTCGATCGCGTGCTCCCCAAGGCCAGTCGCCTTCAACGGCGCGTGATCCGCGCCGCCGCGGTCGACACGGTGCGCGCGACGAATGCAATCGACCGGCTGAACACATTGCTCCCAACCCTGCCCTCGACCGGCCAGGCCGGAGTGACCAACGCGGTGGCCAGGCTGACGCTCAGCCATCAGAGGACGCTTGCACAGCTGGCCGCCGACGTCACCTCCCACCGGGTGGGTGCCACGGCCAAGGCGATAGCCGCCGCCGACCTGGCAGCGGACATCAAGGGCCAGCGGCACGCAATCAACCTGCTGCAGGCGATCGCTCCGCTGCTTCCCGCGGCGGCCCAGGACGGCATCGCCCACGCGCTGGCGGCCATCGCCGCCAGCCTGGATGCCCAGGCTGCTCGGCTCGACAAGGCTCGCGCTCATGCGCCTGCCGCGCTGCGGCCGGACATTCGGCTTGCTATCCGCAAAGCGCATCGGGGCGCCGCCGACGCCCGAAGCTAGGGATGGAGCAGGATCGGGGTGGCTCGGGAGCCGGGCCGCCCCGACCTCGCCCAGGCGACCCGGTTTCGCCACCCGGCGATCCGGGTAGCCGCCCCGCCATGAGTGAGCGGCCGGCCAGGGAACGACTCTCCACCGAGCGGCGGCAGCCGCTGGACGACCCACCGGCCGACGGCGGGCAGCAGCGGGTCCGCGATCAGGCGGAGCGGGCCGGGGAGGCGGTGCAGGGCGAGCAGAGGGGGATGGAGGAGCGCGCCCACCGCCAGACCGAGCAGGAGATCGGGGCCGACTCCTAGGCCGCCGTCGTGGCCCTGGCCGCATCCGCCTCGAGGAAATCGAGGACGATGCTCTCGATCTCGTCGGTGTCGTCGCCGGCGGTCAGGATCGCCTTCCGCGGTAGCGTCTCATCCGTGTAGGCGTCGATCACCGCCGGGTGGATGTACGCCGACCGGGCGACCGCCGGCGTGTTGCCGAGCTCGTGGGCCACCTGGCGGACGGCGTCCGCGATCGAGGCCTTGGCCTCGGTCGTGCTCTCGGGTGGATCCGCCTCGGCCAGCGCCCGGGCGGCGAGCACGGTGCCGCCCAGCGTGCGCAGATCCTTGGCGCTGAACCGGTCATCGCCGGCGATCTCGCGCAGGTAGTCGTTCACGTCCTGCGAGCCGACGTCGCGGGCGGTGCCGTCCTCGTCGAGATAGGCGAACAGCTCCTGGCCGGGGAGATCCTGGCAGCGGCGGACGATGCGGGCCAGCCGCCGGTCGACCACCTTCAGCTCATGCTGCTTGCCCGACTTGCCGCGGAAGGTGAACAGCACCGAGCTGCCTCGGACGCGCACGTGGTGGTTCCGGATGGTGGTGGCGCCGAACGACTCGTTGAGGCGCGCGTACTCGGAGTTGCCGACCCGCATCAGCGTGTCGTCGAGCAGCTGGACGACCGCCGCCAGCACCTTCTCCCGCGGCATCCCGGGGCGGCCGAGGTGCTCGGTGACCCGGTCCCTGATCCTGGGCAGCGCCCGGCCCATCTCGGTCACCCGGTCGTACTTGGCGGCGTCCCGCACCTCGCGCCACTGGGGGTGGTAGCGGTACTGCTTGCGGCCCCGCGCGTCGCGGCCCGTGGCCTGGAGATGGCCGTTGGCCTGGGGGCAGATCCAGACGTCGGTCCAGGCGGGAGGGATGGCCAGCGTCCGGATCCGATCCAGCACTCGCTCGTCCGTCAGCGGCGAGCCGTCGACGCGGCGATACGAGAAGCCCCTGCCGCAGCGGCGCCGGCGAATGCCCGGTCGGGCGTCGGTGACGTAACGCAGGCCCGCCGTCTCGGCGATCGCCAGGGCCTCGTCGTCGGCGATCGCTTCATGGACAACCGTCATACCCCACCCGTCCTCGTTCGAGCCTGATCCGCGTGCCACAGGCCGGTTCCCTGCACCGGGCACGGCGAAACCGGCGGCTGGGACATCCGAGTGCCCTGCTATCGTGCAAAGCACGGGCGATCAGGTTCGCCCCGTGAGGTTCTCGCTTTTCGCCGGTTCGTGCTCGTGCGGTACTCGGGTCAGGCAGCACCTCTCCCGAATACCACCGTTGCAAAGGAGCACCGGCATGACAGCACCTACGTTCAGCGAGCTCGGCGTGTCCACACCCGTGGTTGACGCCCTCGCTGCCCGCGAGATCTACCACACGTTCGCCATCCAGGCCATGGTCGCAGAGGATGCCCTGGCCGGCCGCGACGTGCTGGCCAAATCCCCCACCGGCTCCGGCAAGACGCTGGCCTTCGCCGTCACCATCATCGAGCGGATCTCCCGCGACGACCTCGCCCCGGCGGCGCTCGTGTTGGTGCCCACCCGCGAGCTGGCCGTGCAGGTGACAGAGGAGTTCGAGACGCTGGTCGGTGCCCGCGACCTGCGGGTGGCGGCGGTCTACGGCGGCGTCGCGACGCGCGCCCAGGCCAAGACCGCCCGCGGCGCGCACATCCTGGTGGCGACACCCGGCCGGCTGACCGATCTCATGCAGCAGGGAGTGGTCAACCTCTCCGCCGTGCAGATCTTCGTCCTCGACGAGGCCGACCGGATGCTCGACATGGGCTTCAAGCCTCAGGTCGACCGGATCGTGCGCAAGTTGCCCGAGGATCGGCAGACCATGTTCTTCTCGGCGACGCTGGACGGCGAGGTGGGCATCCTGGCCCGCGCCTATACCGTCGGCGCCACCCGCCACGAGGTCGAAAACCCGACCACCACGGTGGAGCAGATCGAGCACAAGTTCATCCCGGTCACGCTCGACAGCAAACTGGACGCGCTGGTCGATCTGCTGCGCGAGAGCGACGGCGTCTCGATCGTGTTCGTACGCACCAAGAGGGGCGCCGCTCGGCTGGCCGAGAAGTTGCAGAAGCGCGGGCTGTCGGCCGACGCGATGCACGGCGACATGACCCAGGTCGCCCGCGAGCGGGCGCTCGACCGGTTCGAGAAGAGCAAGGTGAAGACTCTCGTCGCCACCGACGTCGCCGCCCGCGGCATCGACCTCGACCACGTCACCCACGTCATCAACTACGACCCGCCCGAGGACAACAAGGCATATGTCCACCGGGTCGGCCGCACCGGCCGGGCGGGGCGCAGCGGGATCGGCGTGACCCTGGTGATGGCGGATCAGCAGGCCGACGTCAGCCGGATGGCGGCGCGGCTCGAGCTCAGGGACGAGTTCGAAGCCGAGGGCATGAAGACGGCGCCTCCGCGCCTCGTCTACTCCTCGCGCGGCCGCGGCCGCGCCGGCCGCAAACGGTTCTAGCATCCCTCGGAGTGGGGATCGACCCGGCCGTCCGGCCGGCCGATCCGAACCACATGAGCTATCGCATCGTCATTCCGGTTGCGCTCGCAGGGGCGGTCGTCGCCGCCGCGGCGGCGCTGCTTGCGCTTCACTGAGCGGAACACCGGGGTCTGACCCCGTTGTTCCGCGGCGTCAGACCACGATCAGGTCGTGTGGCAGCTGGCTGAGGCTGACCGGGCCATCGGCCGTGCAGGCCACGGTCTCGCCCAGCTTGACGCCGAAGCCCTCGTCGGGCAGCCACAGGTTCGGTTCGATCGTGAAGCTCATCCCCGGCTGCATCGTGTGCGGGTCGCCCTCGGCCAGCATCATCGGCTCCAGCCAGGTCGGGGCGTAGGCGATGCCCAGCGAGTAGCCGATCCGGTGGGCCCGGTTCTCGACCAGGCCGACCCGCTCCAGCACGGCGTTGCACGCCCTGTTGGGGGCGTCGGGGTCGGCCCCCGGCCGCACCTCTGCGATTGCCGCCGCATGGGCCTCCGCCAGCCAGGCGGCCACGTCGCGCGCCCGCAGCGAGGGCTCGCCCAGCGAGGCCGTCCGCATCAGCACCGCGTGATAGCGGTTGCAGACCCCCGCCAGCTCCAGGATCACCAGGTCACCGTGCCCGATCGCGCGGGGCCGGGCCAGCGCATGGATCATCTGTGTGCGCTCGCCCGACACGATCATCGGCGGGATCGCCGCATGCTCCGACCCGGCAGCGCCCAGCGCCTCCGCCATGACCCCGGCCACCGCGGTCTCCGAGATCCCCGGCTCGAGGGCCTCGACGCCCGCCATCAGCGCCAGGTCGGCCGCGCGGGCCGCCTTCCGCTGGTATTCCTGCTCCAGCGCCGACTTGATCACCCGTTCCTCCGCCACCGTGTTGGTGGCG
>Ga0068857_100000996_pt1 | contig 21782 bp, 35 predicted proteins | sample KBSCornC72_FD_66591 | JGI IMG/M metagenome (GOLD analysis project Ga0068857, IMG submission 66591) | Corn rhizosphere microbial communities from Kellogg Biological Station, Michigan, USA - KBS Corn C7-2 | ecosystem: Host-associated > Plants > Roots > Rhizosphere > Soil ...
TGGATCGCCGCCCATAGAGCGGTTTCCTGGCGCACGGTCATCGTCTTGTCTACCCGGGCATTCAGAATATGCACGGAACTGCAGGGCGACTGGCAGCTGATGATGTCGACAAAGACCCCATTGAATTGGCGCAGATGGTAGACAGTGCCCTGGCGCCCCTCGTACCAATAGCTGATCGATGGCGGATGGGCGGTGTGTTCGCGCTCAAACTCGGTTTGCTCGAGCTCGTAGCCGTAGGTCGTGCCACGTTGCCATGCGTAGTAGTGCGCGTGCTCCTGTGCTTGGGCCAGTAGGGCGCATGAGAACAGGGCGGCTAGGAGTGTTGGACGAAGTTTGAGGAGGGCCATCACAGATTGCGGAGGCGCGACGGCCCACTTTCGCTCAGCCGTCGCAGTTGCGAGCGTCAATCATGTTGTTCACGACGTGGCGGATGCGCTCGTTGACCGCCAGAACTTGCACCGGATCATCTCGGTAATCGCCCGTCAGGCCGATGCCCTGATGGTGATCGTCCTCCTTGCAGGCGAAGACAAAGCCGCTGATTCTTCCCCTCTCAGCCTTTGCGAGCAGCGCGCGAAGAACCTCGATGGTGCTTCTTGCCTTCCACTCCGCGATGCTGGTCACCGACATTTTCCAACCCCCCAGTAACGTGCCCTATGTAGCTCGCCTTGTCAGCCGTCAGGTGCGAGGTCGAGGCCGGACGGTGGGCGTCTGACCGGTCCGGAATTGCATCTTTTTGTACCGCTTCAAAGGTCAGACGTGGGGGGTGTTTTCCCTCTGAACGCACGTTCAGCGCATGGTCAAGAACTCCCTGCACATAGATGCGGTCTTCTGGTGTACAGACCTCCCAGCGGGTGCGGTCTATCAAGGGAAATGGCCAGCCGATTCCTGCCGCTTGAGCCAGCTCGGCGATCTCCTGGGCGAGGCGTGGGCTGAAGTCACCAACGACACAACCAAGCCCAAGGGCGAAGCCCTTGGCCGCCTTAAGGCTCAGCGCGGATTTTCCATTCAAGAAGAAACCCACCGCCGACTGGTTGCCGATGTCATAGCGTAGGCCGAATGCCTCCTGCGAGATAGGGTCGCGCCGATTTTCCCATAGCCGCCTAAGCGCTGCCGCCTCGCGCTTGTGCTCAGTGGTCACTGTGCGACCGTTCCGGTTCTTGTCTTCCATGGCCGGATCATTAGCCGCGCTGTTCGTCCGGTTCAAATACCGTGGCTATTGACGCAAACAACTAGTCCGGCTAGTATGGGTGCACCATGAATGCATTCGCAGCTATCCGAGATCGCCTCAAGGTCTCGCAAAAAGAAATGGCTGACGCCCTTGGCGTGAGTCAAGGGAATGTGTCCTTCTACGAGGTGAAGGACCAGACCGTTCCACCCAAAGTCGCCAAGCGCCTGATCGCGTTCGCACGCGAGCGAGGCCAAGCGGTGTCCTTTGAGGACATCTATGGCGACCCGGAGCCAAGCCCCCGAAAGCGCGCGCGCAAGACCGCCTGACCCACCCCTAGCGGCCCGCCCGCAACTGGAGAACCTGCCTTGAACAAGATCACCGAACTCCCGAGTTCCGCCTACTCCGACGAGCAAACCCTGCTCGCCGCCCAGCGGGTGGCCATCTTCGGGTTCGACCCGCTCATCGAGATCCACTCGAATCGCATCGTGCAGGAGGGCGGGACGTCCGACGGTGCGACAGACGTCAATGGCTTCTTGAATTCGCTGGCGTCCAACAGCGGAGCCGGTCTTCTCGGCATCGCGGCCGATCCCGGTGCCTGGGTCGTCAAGAGCTACGAGATGTCGTGGCCCGAATATCGCGACGTCGAGATCGGCGTCGGTCAGTACCGCGTCGACCGCAGCATCGATGGCGGTGTGACCTGGACGGAGTTCGGAACCTCGTCCGTCGCCGACAGCTCGCGCGCCTCCGACCAGCCGGGAATCATCGCCGCGCGCGCCGCGAAGAGCGCCAAGCCGGCGCCCGATCCAGTCTTCAGCGTCGCAGGCGCTCAGACCGGCGAGTTCTTCAGCAACGACGAGCTGCTCGAAGCGTTGACCCTGATCCGAGCCAAGCGCGCGCCGGCCGTGAAGGAGACGCCGCGCGGGCTGATGATCGTCCGCGAGTTCGATCACCGACTCGGCCTGTGGGGCGAGGAGGGTTGCTGAGTGACCCACAACATCATGCACATCGTTGCCTGGAGCCACACAGTGCTCTGGACGCTGCTGACGATGTTCATCACCGTCCGGTTCGACATTCCAGAACGAGGCCATCCTGATTACGCCTTCATCGCGTCTCAGGCGGCGCAGGTCATCTGGATCCAGTGGATGTATCGCCGCGCTCTCAAACGCGAGGACTAATCCATGCGCCGCATCCTCTCCACCCTCATCGCGGCCTGCTTCTACGCAGCCGTCTTCGCTGCCATCGCCTTCGCCTGCGGTGGTTCGCTTCTGGCTGTTGGGAGCTGAGCCGTGCTGCGTGAAGTGCTTCATTTCGCCCGCGCCGCAGTCGCGCTGACCCTGTACTTCGCTGCATGGGTGGCGCTCACGCGGACGATTGTTTGGCTGTTCGGCTTCCTGCCGGCCGCCTCGGTCTGAGCCATGCATCACGACCGCTCCGCCTTCGGCTTGCGCCGCGCCTTCACGAACGCCACTGCGGCTTCGTGCGATGTCGGGGGCTTCTCCGCTTCGAACGCCTTCGCTAGGTGCTCGTACTCGCGAGAGATGGTCATGCAGGCGCGCCGGAAGGAGAGGCGCACCGCTTCGGCGGCAGTCGGGATCTTGGTGGGTTTCATCGGGGGTCATTCGTGTCGTTGATGGCCTGAACGAATGATCTTTTTTTTGGCCGAAATCGTCTTCCCTAACCGACCCTAGAACTTAGGACAGCCCCGAAATGAACACCGGACGCCTCTTCTACGAGGACGAATTCGATGCCTTGCAGACGATGGTCGGCGAGAGCGGGAAGGGCTTCAAGGCCTGCGCCGCGTTCCTCTGGCCAGACCTCAAGCCAGAGACAGGCTACGCCAAGCTGAAGGACTGCCTGAACAGCGCCGGCAGCGAGCGGCTGAAGTTCGGACAGGTGATCGCCCTCATGAACTTCTGCGAGCGGTACGACCCGCTGCTCTATGTTTGCGACGAGACCCTGCACGCCCGCCCCGATCGCAAGAGCGTCGATGACGAGAAGGTCAAGTTGACGGAGGCCATCGGTTCGGCCGCGAATCTCCTGAACAAGGCCATGTCGCAACTTGATCGCCTGATGGAGCGCGGCCAATGAACACCCCGACTCTTCCGCCGATCCCCTGGCTCCCGCTGCCAATCACGCCGCTCCCCGAAGTGACGGAAGACAACTCCGAGTTCGTGTGGCGCCTGTTCGACCAGGCGGTGAGGGCGATGGATGAGCAAGCTCGGGGGCAAGCATCGTGAATGCGAAGCGCCCTTGGACGGGTTATGAGGAAGATGTCCTTCGCTCGCAGTACACCGACACGCTGACGGCTGACATCGCTGCGCATCTTGGTCGGACAGCCTCCTCCACGCACCAGAAAGCGATCAAGTTGGGGCTGCGCAAGTCGCCCGAGTTCATCGCCACTACGAGTCGCGACCGCATGACCGACGCTCATCCGGCGCGCGCTCGCCAGTTCGCCAAAGGCCAGCGTGCCTGGAACGAGGGGCTGCAGTACCAGCCGGGCGGCCGTGCCGTGGAGACGCAGTTCCGCCCAGGCAACAAGCCGCAGACATGGCTCCCTGTCGGGACGCTGCGCCTGGACAAGGACGGTCTGCTGGAGATCAAGGTCTCCGACCTCCGCGAGAAGTCCGACTGGATGCACGTCCACCGTAAGGTTTGGATCGAGGCGAACGGCCCCGTCCCGGTCGGACACATCGTCGTCTTTAAGCCGGGCCGGCGCACCAGCGAATTGGCGCTCATCCAGCCTGATGCCGTTGAAGCGATCACGCGCGCCGAGCTGATGCGCCGCAACACATACCACCGCTATGGGTCGGAGATCGCCAAGGTCTACCAGCTTCGCGGAGCGATCAACCGCCAGATCAACAAGCGAGCGAAGGAGGGCAGCCATGTCTGACCGCAAGACGATCGAGGACCTTCGCGCTGTTCTGTTCGAGACCCTTCAGGCCGTCAAGAACGGAAGCATGGATCTTGATCGCGCTCGGGCTGTGAACGAGCTCGGTCGCTCCATCACCGAGACCGCCAAGGTCGAAGTCGACTACCTGCGCGCGACGGGCGGTGGCGAGAGCGAGTTCATTTCTACCGCCGTCGGCGCCGACAACCTGCCGCCCGGCATCACTGGCGTTACCACACGCCGCCTGCGCTGACGTCACCGCCGACTAACCCTGACCGCAAGAGGCTCCACATGCCCGACACCACGCCGTCCTGCCACTTCGATCCCAACACCCGGGACGCACTTATCCATGCCGCCCTCATCCGCGACACAGTCGAGATCGATCGGATCACCGATGAACTTGTCGGGCAAGGACTGTGCCGACCCCGCTCGGACATGAGCCGGATGGGTGAGTGGATCGCGAACCGCCCGGCTGACGCCAAGCCCATCGAGCTCGACGCGCCGGCCGAGGTCGCCGCGACGGACATCGGCGCGCAGATGGCGGCGCACTTCCGTGGCGTGTTCGCAGGGGCGAAGTGATGGCCACGTACCAACCAGCTCCCGACACGATCGCTGCTCGAGCACTCGAAGCCATTGAGCGGGTGCAGCGGCAGCTTCCGGCCGGCACCTGGGTGCCCAACATGCAGATCTGCAAGGCCATCGGCGCCAAGCCCAACGCGATGGTTCCGGCGCTGGCCCGGGCGGTCGAGGCCGGTCTGGTGGAGAAGTCCACCGAGGGCAAGGGCTTCATGCAATGGCGCCTGGCGGTCATCAGGACGCGCCGGCAGCCGGTGAAGGAATCAGAACCGAAGCATCCGACGTTCTCCATCCCCAACTGGCCGCCGGGCTTCGTGCCACGCTTCGAGACGGTCGTCGTCCCGCAGTACGAAGAGCGGAGGAAGTGATGCCGCTGAAGAAGGGACAACGCAACGGCGGTATCTACGAGGTGGAAGACCTTCGCCTGCGCTCGCGCATCGAACCCGACTGCGGGTGCTGGCGGTGGGGGCTGCGCGTGAAGGATTCCGGCACTGCACAGGTCACGCTCGTGATCGACGGGAAGAAGCACGATGTCACCGGCCGGCGCGCGGCTCTGATCTTGGCCGGCAAGCGCCCGCGGCGCGGCCAGGAGGCGCTTCCACGGCCCGAGTGCCTGTTCTGCGACTGCGTCAACCCGGCGCATTCACGCTGGGGAACTCGTGCGGAACGGCAGGCCATCCTCGGCGAGCGTGGCCGATGGAGCAACCCCGAGATGTACGCCGCCATCGCCGAGTACGCGCGATCCAAGCGCAAGTTGGACGACGACCAGCGCCTGGAAGTGATGTGCTCGGATGAGTCCGGCGCCGACCTCGCTCGCCGGCTTGGCGTCAGTCCGAGCCTCATCGGCCAGATCCGCCGGAAGGTGCACACCCGCCCGGCAACCAGCGTGTTTGATTGGAGGGGCTAGCCATGGCCGTCGCATCAACGTCCATCGAAACGTACCACGACCTCAAGGCCGATGGCACGCTCGGCAAGCGCCAGGCGCAGGTCATGGCGGCGGTGCAGCCGGGGGTGGACTACAGCCTCCAGGAACTCGTGCGAATCACGGGGCTGCCGGTGAATTGCATCACGGGCCGAGTCGCGGAATGCCGCGATATGGGGTTGCTTGAGAACGCGTCGCCACGCCCGTGCAAAGTGACTGGCCGAACCGTCAGACCGGTCCGCCGGCCCGCAATCGACCTCGACGCCATCAAGGCGGCCGGGCTGAACTCCGAGGCTGAATCACAGCGGCTGCTGGCGGCGCACCTGGCCGCCGACCATCGGGAGTGCAATTTCGATGGCCGGTGACTGGATCAAGATGCGTACCGACCTGTTTACGCATCCGAAGGTTGTCCGCATGGCGTCCGCTTTGAAAGCGGACGGTCGTCCGGACGTCATCCGTGTAGTTGGCGGTCTGATGTCCGTTTGGTGTCTGTTCGACGCGCACTCCGTGGATGGATTGCTTGAGGGTTATAGCGCCGAATTGATCGATGACCATCTTCGCTGGGACGGCTTCGCGGCAGCGATGTTGGGGGTTGGTTGGCTTGGTACAAGCCCTGACGGCTGCGCTATGTCACTGCCTGATTTCGACACTCACAACGGGCAATCGGCCAAGCGTCGCGCGCAGGACGCTGACCGCCAGCGAGAGAACCGGAAAGTGTCCGCGCCAGGAGCGGACAAAACGCGGACCAGAGGAGAGAAGAGAAGAGAGTATCCCCCTACCCCCTACGAGTCGATCATCGAGCTTTACCACGACCGTCTTCCCACCTTGCCGAAGGCTGTCCTGAAGACCGCCAAGCGCGAGAAGGCTGCTCGGGAGTTTTGGCAGTGGGTGCTGTCCAGTACGAAGTCCGACGGAACGCCGCGCGCATCGACGGCAGATCAGGCGCTGACGTGGATCGCCAGTTTTTTTGAGCGCGCGGCGAAGAACGAATTCCTGCTGGGCAACCGCCCGTCGCCCGGCCACGAGGACTGGCGCGCTGATTTCGACTTCCTTGTCGCTGAGCGCGGCCGCAAGCACGTCATCGAACGGACGGTGGACGCATGACCACGAAATTCGATGACCAGGGTCTTCGCCTGCCGCCGCACTCCGTCGAGGCCGAGCAGGGCGTACTCGGCGCACTGCTGCTCGACAACCGCGGCTGGGATCGCATGGCCGGCATCCTGTCGGCTGCGGACTTCTACCGGCATGAGCATCGGTTGATCTTCGCGGCAGCCGGGTCTCTCATCGCCGCCACGAAGCCTGCTGACGTTTTGACCGTCTTCACGGCATTGGGGGGGACGGCGCACGAGGTCGGAGGAATCGGGTATCTCAACCAGCTCGTGCAGAGCGTTCCGAGCGCATCGAATGTCGGTCGCTACGCGGAGATCGTGCGCGACCGCTCTTTGCTGCGAACTCTGCTGGCGAAGATCTCTGACGCGGGCGAAGTCGTTCATGGCGACGGTGACGCTGCCGATAAGGCAGATCGGATCGCAGCTCTGTTTGCCGGTATCGAGGCCCGCAGCGGTTCGCGGGATCCGCAGTCGATGAACGACGTGATGATCCGTGTCATCGACCGGATCAATGCGGCGGCTGACGGTCAGGTGACCGCGTGGCGCACGGGCATTCCTGGCCTTGATAGTCGCATGCTCGGCGGCTTCAAGCCAGGGCAACTCATCATCCTCGCGGCGCGACCGAGCGTCGGCAAGACCAGCGTGGCGCTTCAGTTCATGCGCCGGGTGGCGCAGGACGGGAACCCCAGCCTTGTCCTCAGCCAGGAGATGACCGTCGAAGACTTGGGAATGCGGGCGCTAGCCAGCGAAGCGCGCGCTGACCTGGGACGCCTTCAGACTGGGAAGGCGAACGACTCGGAATGGGATCGCATTCCCGATGGTGTAGACACGCTGCGCGCGCTGCCAATGATGTTCGATGACCAGCCAGCGCTGACGCTTCGTGACATCGCATCGAAGGCACGCAAGGTGCGCGGCCTGAAGGTCATGGCGGTCGACTACCTGCAACTGTGTGAAGGCGAAGGCGAAACGCGCACTGCCGCAGTCGGCTCCGTCAGTCGCGGCCTCAAGGCACTCGCCAAGCAGATGGGTATCTGCATCGTTGCGCTGTCGCAGCTCAATCGTGCCGTCGAACAGCGCCCCGGCAAGCATCCGATGCTGAGCGACTTGCGCGACTCAGGCGAGATCGAGCAAGACGCCGACGTGATCCTCTTCCTCTGGCCCCTCGGCGAGGAAGAGGCTGGCGCACGCGCGACCGGCCTGGAGATCGCAAAGAACCGTCAGGGTCGCACAGGCGCGATGGTGCTGGAGTTCTTCGGCTCTACACAGCAATGGGGCGAGTCCATGCAGACGATTGAATCGTTCTCAGCCAAGCCCAGCGGCAAGCGCTCGGGCGGCTTTGAGTAAGGCGCAACTTTGCCGCCACGCGGCAAGCACTAGGAGAGAAGTGATGCGAAACACGAAGGACGGCATCGCGCGCTACGTCGGGGAGATCCGAGACTTTCAGGGCTGGATCTTCCGATGCGTTGAGCCCTATGCACCGAAGGATGGACGACCGGCATGGAAGGTGGACCCGCCATGCCCTCATCCCGACAAGCCGGGGCAGTTCGCCGTCGGCATCTACGACGCGGCGCTCGAGCCCCTGGCCAATCCCGGCGAGAACGATGTTGACGAGCGTGACGTCAAGCTCGGCGAAGCGATGCGGAGGTTTGCATGAGCCACGACCTCGGCCCATTCTCTGGCGAGCTTGACCCACTCATGGATCAGGCCATCAAGTTGGTGACGGAGCACCGTCGCGCGTCGATCTCTTTGGTTCAGCGCCATCTGCGTATCGGCTACATCCGAGCGTCGTACATGCTAGAAGCGATGGAGAAGCGGGGCCTCGTCAAGGCGAACCCGACCCCATCCGGATCGGTATGGGTGATGGCATGAGCCGTCAGCGCGACTACCAACCCACCATCGACCGCGCCCGCAACCAGGCGGAGATTGCCCAGCGCCGCGAGGCCAAACTTCGCGAGAAGCGGGACGAGTGCCATCGCGAGATGCTGCGGGCGCAGGCGGCGGCGCGGATCGCTGGCGAGGAAGCGGATGCGCTCCGTGACCGGATCATCGGCCTGGAGCAGAGCGTGCGGGATCTTCGCAGCGAGAACAAGCGACTCGCGACCGACCGTGGGACGCTGGTTCGCACCATCACCCAGGCACAAGCCGATCTCGCGGAGGCGCGACGGTCACCAATGCAGAAGGCGCGCGACTGGTTCCGCGACATGCTGCGGATCGGGGCGGAAGCATGAAACCTCACCACCACGCGAACATCAGCGCCAAGCAGCACGGCGGGATCGCGGAGGACTACATGGCGATCCATGAATTCATCGACCACAGCAAGGCCGCAGTTGCCGACGTCAGGCATCGCGCGATGCTGCATTCGGCATGGGGCTGCTACGTCGTGAGCCAAGTGTTCGGAAACCTGCTGACCAACTCCGATGGGAAGACGGTCAGCGTTCGCGACATCGCAGAGGAACACATCATCCAAGACCTCGGGTTCATTCCGACGATGGATGACTGGTTGAAAGAGATGCCCATTCAGGGCTGGATGAGCGGGACGCGCAAGCGCCGCCAGGTTATCAACTTCAAGACCGAGGATTAATCATGTTCGAAGCACTCAAGGCCAAGTCCGACGCCCTCCATGCGCAAATGGAAGAACTCCGCAAGGAAGCGGCCGAGGCTATGAAGCCAATGCTGATCGCCTTCATGACGGAAACGCCACAGGTAAAGGCCGTCAAGTGGACGCAGTACACGCCGTATTTCAACGATGGCGATCCGTGCACGTTCCGCGTCAACGACCCGGAGTTCTACTTCGAGGGCGACGATCAAGACGACGAGGGTAAAAGCCTTTGGTCATTGGATCGAAGCGACTACGGCCCTAAGCCGGGGCAGTGCTCGCCAGAAACGGCGAAGGCATGTGCTGCCTTCGTCGATGCGTTGGGCGGCATGGATGATGCGCTGGAGACGCTGTTCGGCGATCACTGCAAGGTGATCGTTACGGCCGATGGCGTGGAAGTTGACGAATACGACCACGACTGATGCTCAAGCAACGCACACCCATGAGGCGCTCGGGCTTCGCGTCGCAATGGAAGCCGCGCCCGCCCGCCGAGGAACGTCCCGAGCGGCCGATCCTGCGGCTGGCGCGCGTCCCGAAGCCCAGCGAGCCCGTCTTCGCCCCGCAGCCGAAGGCGACCTATGTTCGCGACGAGGACTACCGCCGGGCCGTCGCGTCGTTGCCCTGCGCGCGGTGCGGCGTCGTCGGCCGCAAGCGCAAGGTCGTCCGCAAGGAGTTGCGCAGCACGACCCGCCTGTCCGTCAAGCGCATGAGCGAGTACCTCGACAAGGTGATGGCCTTCGCGGTCACCGACCTGGGCGTGGTCTTCAGCGAGACGAAGTGGGAGAGGTATCGGGGCGAATGATCGTCATCCCACTACGTACCGTCTCCGGCCTCAACGTCCGTGAGCATTGGAGGGCGCGAGCGCGCCGCGTTAAGGCCGAACGTGATGCAACGGCATGGCTGTTAAGGCCGGTCACCAAGCCTCCCACGCCTTGCGTAGTGACTCTGACGCGGGTGGCGCCGTCAGGTGGTCTGGATGACGATAACCTTCCAGGAGCACTCAAGGGCGTCCGCGACCAGATCGCAGAGTGGATTGGCGTGGACGACCGCAAGCGTGAGGTCGTGCGGTATCGGTACACGCAGCGCCGCGGGCCATGGTCGGTGGAGGTTCAGTTCTCGCCCTTTTCGGAGTTGGGCGAATGAAGAACCTTCGCGCCACCCCTTCACGAAACCGGGCAGGTACCGACACAATCCCGGATGTACGGTGCCCAGCCCGGCACCACTGAGAGGGTCAGCATGAACCAGGAACCGACGACAATTAGGGAGCGATACACGGTCGCGATGTCGAGCAGTCACCTGGAACTGACCCCGCACAAGCGAGGCGACATCGACATCATCATGGCCGCCGGGATGGCAGGCTCAAGCACCGAACGGCCGACGATCGGTTCCCTCCTGTTCCGCCTCATGGCCGAATACGACGAGGTGCGCGGCCCCCGAGCCATTGCTCGCCGGAACTTCGAAAGCTCCGACACCCGCGAGCATGCCCGAGCGGTCGCCGCCGATGCCGTGATCCGCGAAGGCAATCGCCGCGAGCGCCTCGGCGAGCGCAAGATGACCCCCGAGGAACTCCAGGCCTGCATGGTCAAGGCTGCCGAGGCGATGCGCGACCAGATGGCCCACGATGCCCGGATGGCTCATGCCTTCGTGCTGATGAAGCTCAAAAGCCTGTCCTCCACGAAGCAAGCCTTCGGCGAGTGGGCGATGGTGCTGGCTGGCAAGCGCCGCTTCATGGACGTCGGCCCGATGCCGCTGGTCGACCCCGAGAAGTCCGGCCTCGTCGCCGCTTGGCGCAAGGGCAAGCAGGCTCAGCAGACCGTTGTCCTGGCGCTCGCCGGCCGGGTGCTCGACCTGCTGCTCGACCCGAACTGCTACCGCTGCGAAGGCCGCGGCTTCAATGGCGGCTACGACCATTCCCCGCAGAAGATCTGCAACGACATACGCAAGGGTGGCTGTGGCGGCTCAGGCAAGCGCAACACGCGCATCGGCAAGACCAAGGAAGAAGACGACTTCGCCGGCTACCTCATGATGGAGGTGGACATCATGCTCGGACGGGTGACTCGGGAGATGAACCAGCGGCTGAAGGATGAGCCGCCAGCGCAGGCTGCGATGGTGTCGGCATGACGGCGCGTAAGGTGGCCGATCTGCTCGGGGCGGAGCTAGACTGCGCAGTTGCGAAAGCCATGGGCCTGCGCTGGTCGTTTGTGCCGACAGACCCGGAATTTGGCTTGCGTCGCGCCCTGTGCGTTGCGGAGATCACGCCAAATCCTCACATCGACGGCTTCCCAGTCTTCGCGCCGTCCACACGATGGGAGCACGGAGGCCCGATCATCGAGCAAGAGCGCATCGACCTGGAATATGAGCAATACGGAGGCGGCAATCCGGCCGCTCCGGCCGACCATTGGCGCGCGGCGCTATTTAGTGGCGGTCTAATTTATCGCGCCATCGGGTCGACAGTATTACTCGCCGCCATGCGCGCCTTCGTCGCCAGCAAGCTGGGCGACACAGTGGAATTGCCATGAAAGATAGCGAGCATCTCGCGAACGTGCTGCGCGCGGAAGCCAATGGAACTGATCTTGGCATGGCAATCCATGGCGGTGCCTGTGGCGTCTTCGCCGAGCGCGAGGATGGAACTATCTATGAATTAGGCTGGGTCAGCATGGGGTTAGTTCTGACTGATCCTGTCGCCGCGCGCGCGGCAATTGGCCGCATCAAGTTCCGTTCCTTGCCACGAAGCTAGGAGAGAGGATGGGGCTGCCATGAACTTCTCTAACACCGCTGGCACAAATGTCACGGCGGAAGACCTCTATGCGCTACTCGCCGAGCTGAAGCGCCGCTACGGAGTGTCTCGGTTGTCGGCCCCAATGATCGCCACGATCCGAATCATCGAAGACGCCGAAATACTTCCGCTGCCTCGCGTGCGATGACCGACGCCGACTGCGTCGACCTGCTCCGAGACGCGTTGGAGGTCGAGATGCTCCGCCTCCTGACAACAGTCGGCCCGATCCGGCACAACGATGAAGGCTTCTCCGTCATCCGGGCGGCAGCCGAGGCGGCATGGAGCGAGGTTCCTGAAGCCCACAAGGCCGACCTACGCCGCCGAGCCGATGAGTTTGTCGAGGCAATGAGCGAAGAACTTGCGCGCCGAATTTTATCGCAGTAGCATTCGCGCACGTCCGGCTAGGTTGCGTCCCGCCGGATGAACCTGATCCCGCGCCAGCGGGTAAGCCGGCCAGACCGGCAGCCTCTCAGAGGCGTAGCCATTCCCGACTCGCCCAGGCCTCCCATGCGGAGGCCTTTTGCATTGGAGCAGCCATGTCGCGTCTTGTCTTCGCATGGATCGTCATCGCTGCGTCCATGACCGGATGCGCCACTGCGCCGACTCCTGCGCCCGCGCTGAAGAGTTGCCCGTCGAGCGTTCCATGCATCAGCAGGGCAGCCTGCAGATCAAGGCGCACCACTGCGACGGCGGCCAGGGCGTGGATGCGCTGCTCGTGCACATCGACGCGCCCGGCGATCTCATGATCCGCTGGGACAACCGCGGAGTCTGCGGCGATCCGGCGTGAGCCATGACCGCGCCCGCCGCCATCTTCCTGCTGATCGGCTTCATCGCCGGTTGCCTGCGTTACCGCTGAAAGTCCCCGCATGACCGCTACCCTCTCGACCCCCGTTGCCACTGCCGTCTTCCCCGCCGGTACCGCTGACACCGAATGGACGTTTGTCCTGACCGGCTCGCTCGCGGACGGCTCGGCCTACTCGAACTCGTTCACGTCGGCGGCCCCGTCGATGCAGGTCGACATCCCCGAGGGCGCCACCGTCACGCTCGTGGTGACCAAGAACGGCGTGAGTTCGCTGGCTTCCGATCCGTTCACCGCACCGGTGACGACCGTCACGCTGTCCGTCCCGGACGCCGCCCAAAAGGCGGTCATCAGCGCGTGATCTTTCGCCGGCTCCTGGCCCACCTCCCGCCCTGCGTCCTTCGACTGCTGGGGCTGGTGGCGCTTGAGGTGCCGGTGCGCCGGGCGCGCATCCGCGCCTGACCGTCTTCTCTATCCGCCGCCCCGCATCGCCCAATCCGAACGTCAGTTCACGGGCACAGGGGCTAGCCAGCCGGCCTAGAGCCACATCCCCGGCAGCTCGCGACGTGGTGACAAGCACTCGCGGGACTCTTTCTCCCCGCGTGAATGGCGGCACGCCCTACGGGCGCGGCGGCGGGCGCGGGCACTTTTCCAGGAATCATCATGGCTGACAAAACCGTAGGCTTGGACGTACTGCCTGCGGGCGCTGGCGGCCTCCAGATCAAGTACCACGACAACGGCGACGGCACGTTCTCCGAGCAGGTCTATTCGACTGGCTCGGGTGGTGGCGGCGGCGGTGCTGTGACCATGGCCTCGGGCGCTGTCGCGTCGGGCGCTTTTTCCTCCGGCTCAGTCGCTACCGGGGCCTTCGCTTCCGGATCGGTCGCATCCGGGGCTTTCGCTGCCGGCGCACTGGCTTCTGGCGCAGTCGCGTCGGGCGCCTATGCTGCGGGCGCGATTGTGGATGGCGCCGACATCACCCAAGGTGCGAAGGCTGACGCAGCCAACACCGACAGCACCAGCGCATGGAGCGTCATTGCCCTCTTGAAGGGCCTGTGGGCCGCCATCACCGCTGGTGTCAAGCTCGTGGATGCAGCCGGCACAAACAAGGCCACCATCAAGGCCGCAGCCACGGCAGCAGTTGCCTCTACCGATACCTCTCTGGTCACGCAGGCGCTGCTCGGGTCCAGCCTCGTCCAAGCCGGCATCGCACTCAGTGGCTCGACCACGCAGGGCGCCTCGTTGTCGCTTCTGGCCGTCCAGGCGACTCAGACTGAACTGAGTTCCGTCAACCAGGCGGCCACGAGCGGAACCTCTGCGGCGATCGTCCCGACCAACGGCATCTCGTCGCAGTTCACGCTGAATGTGTCGACCTTCACGGCGGGCTCGTCCACTGGCTACGACGCCATCCTGCAGTACTCACTTGACGGCCAGACCAACTGGTTCGATGCGTGGCACTTCGACCGCGTGACTGCGTCTGGCTTCCAGGTGACGCCTCCCCTGAACATCGGCGGCTACCCCCGTCGTATCAGCTGGGTGAACAACACCGGCGCCGCCACCACTTGCACCGTCTCTCTGCTTGCGACGCGGATGCCCACGCCTGTCGGCCCCGCGTTCAAGTACATCGACCGCACGGCGGCGCTCCTGACAAACCCGGCGGCGAACGCCGTGGGCGCGACGTTCCGCGTCTTCGGCGCCAAGTCGATCACGACGGCCATCACGGTCGGCACGGCGGCGACCCCGGGCCAATACACGATCCAGACGAGCGCTGACGGCACCAACTGGACGAGCGCCGTGAACGCTGCTGGCACGGCCGCCTCGGTGACGTGCGTGGCGAACAGCACGGTTCAAGTCACGGCTGTCAACGTGACGCACAGCTACGTGCGCCTGATCCAGACTGCTTCGAGCGTCTCGCAAACCGGTACGCAAGCCACGATCACGGCGCTGGGCTGATCCGCCATGATGGCGTTGACGGTCACCGCGGCAGCGAGCCAGCTGTTCGGGAATTGCACGCCGCTGCAGAGCGTGCAACCGGTCATCCTCGCCAACCCGGTCATCGGTCAGCCGCTGAACTATACGATCCCCGGCTACACCGGGCCGATCACGAGTCAGCAGTGGTACTGGAACACCGGCTCCGGCCCGATCCTGATCCCGGGCGCCACGGGCTCGACCTACACGCCGAGCTTGACCAGCCCGCGCAGCGGTGCAACTGACGTCGGCGGCTATCCGAGCATCTCGGTCGTCACGCCGTTCGGCACGTTCCGCAGCCAAGAGTTCTCAGCCACGGGCCAAGTCATCTCGCAGACGGGCGTCCTGACGAAGTCCTCGCCGACCTCCGGCACGAACTTCATCGCGACCGAAGCCACGACGATCACGATCTTGACCGTGAGCGTGGTTCGTCTGATCTGCCCGCTCGGCCCGAACCCGACCTTCTACATCGAGACGACGGTCGCCCCGGGCACCTACACGGGCGGCACGAGCAACTTCGGCGACCCGACGCTGCTGGGCGGCACGCAGTTCAGCAGCAACGTCTACTCGTACCACTCACTTGCGCCGGCGGCCTGTATCGACCAGGTCGCCGCCAAGCCCGCAACGGCCACGCGGCCGGCGGCGAGCACGGGTGTTGGCTTCTTCACGAAGAACGGCGCGATTTACGACGCCAACGGCAACCGCTTCGACGGCCGTGGCCTGAACCGCCTGCATTGGGACTGCAACCGCCCGGGCAACGACTCCGGCCTGTTCAACGCCAAGGCGAACACGCACCGGCTGTTCATCGACACGTCTCAGAACTGGACGTCGGTCAACAAGCCGCTGATCGACGCGATTATCTCCAACAGCGTCGTGCCGCAGCTAGTCATACCCTACGTCCGCGCGAACTTCGAAGCGACGTTCTCGGGTACGACGATGACGGTCACGACGATGAACTCAGGCGTGATCGGTTGCGCGCCGTCGTTCAGTTCGGGCGCTGGCGGCGGCTTTATTTCGACCGGTGTGTCCTCGACAACGGTCATCAAGGCGCAGCTGACCAACACGAACCCGAGCGGAATCCCTGGCAAGGAGGGCACGTACACCACGAGTACCTCCAACAGCATCGCATCGCCGCAGAACGTGGTCTACAGCAACGGGACCACCGGCCAGAAGGCCCCTGACTTTGCCATCGCAGCGGCTCAGGTCTGGGTCGACAACTACGCAAACTTCGGCCCCTACGAGCGGTGGATGCTGCTCAACATCATCAACGAGTGGGGCGCCTCGGCAGGCACCTACACGGCGTCGATCTCCGGCACCACGATGACGGTGCCATCGAGCTCGGCCAGCGTCTACGTCGGCCAGAAGATCAACGGCTCGGGTGTGACGCCCTGCACCGTGACTGCATTCATCACGGGTACCGGATCGAACGGCACCTACACCGTGGACATCAGCCAGACGGCGGCCAGCACCACGATGACCGACGTCACTTGGCGTGACACTTGCATCACCATGGTGCAGATGCTGCGCACGGCCGGCTACAAGGGCACCATCATGCTGGACGCCCCAGGCAGCGGCCAAGACGCCCCGGCCGCCGGACGCGCGTGGACGATCCTGAACCACGCCGCTGCGATCAAGTCTGCGGATCCGCAGCAGAACATCGCCATCGAGCTCCACGCCTACGGCACGTACTCGGCCGGCGCGCTGGCGCCTGTCGCCCAGGCGATGGCTTCGGCGGCCGTCTCGCTCGGCATCCCGTACGGCATTGGCGAGTTCGGTCCAGCCAACGAGAACGTCGCCTCCGGCTCGATCACGACCGCGCAGACGCTCGAGACCATCTCGGTCGCCGCCGCCTGCGGATTGAGTTGGAAGTACTGGGCCTGGGACGACCCCGTCAATGCATCGAGCACGACGTCGGTTTACTACGCCGCCTGCCTGCAGGCGAACAGCAACTTCTTCGCCACGTTGAACCCGGCGCAACTGACGACCGCCGGCCAGCAACTGGTGCTCGATAGCACCTACGGGCTGGTCAATGTCGCCGTGCCAGCGACCGTCTTCCCGTAAGACCTCCGGCGCCCAAGGCCAGCGCCAGCATCACCGCGGACACCGGCTCGGGAACCTGCCGAACAGCCTCCAAGGTGAAGTCGGAGTGTGACTCCTGCTCGTCGTACGAGATGGCGTTCAATCCGCCACCGTAGCGCGCGCCGAACACACAGCAGCCGTCGACACCCGCGTTGAGCGAGTAGCCGACGACATAGCCGTTACGGATCGACACCTCGGCGGCGTGATCCATGTCGCTGGTGAAGGCCAACTCACGGCCCGCACCGGTCACAGAGAACCCGATGCCCGCGGCGTAGTAGTCGCCGTCGGCGAGTGACGGCAGGTCAATCGACAGAAGCCCGGTGAACTGGGTGGTTGTGTCGCACGGGTCGTCCTGATTGACCCCACATCCATAGCCGGTCTGGATCCGGTAGCTCCCAGCGATGGGCAGGTTGACCACGGCGTCAGCCCTTGCCATCGAACACCCGAACGCCAATGCGGCAGCTCCCGCTGCCAAGACGGTGCGTCTCATCTCGTTCCCCTTCGTGTTGTTGAACTCAACGCGACAGCGGAGCAGGCGCCCCACACACCAACCCGCATGCGCCGCGCCAGTCTAGTACGGCGCGCTGCCCGGGTATTGCTGAGCACGCCATGACCGCTCCCAACGCATTCCTCGTCGACCAGAACTCGACGACTACGCCGAACATCGCGGTCGCCGTTGACCCGTCGACGGGCGTTCCCACGTTCCTGACGGTCGACGGCAGCGGCAACCAGGTCGCAACGTCCTTCGGTGGCGGTGGCGGCGGTGGCGGTGGCGGGGACATGTACCTCGCCCAGATCCAGACCATCACGGGCGCCAAGACGTTCAACAGCGGCAAGTTCTCGGTCGCCGGCGCAACGAGCGGCGCGATCACCGTCAATGCGCCGGCTGTTGCTGGGTCGAACACGATCACTCTGCCGGCTGCGACGGATACCCTCGTTGGCCGCGCCACGACGGACACGCTCACCAACAAGACCCTGACCGCGCCCGTCATGTCGGCGCCTGTCCTGGGCACCCCTGCCAGCGGCAACCTGGCCAGCTGCACCGGCTTGCCGATCGCGACTGGCGTGTCCGGCCTCGGCGCAAACGTCGCCACGTTCCTGGCCACGCCCAGCAGCGCCAACTTCGCCGCAGCGATCACGGGCGGTACCGGCACTGGCGCGAACGTCTTCGCCAACAGCCCTGTGCTCGTCACGCCGAACATCGGTACGCCGAGCGCCGGCACCCTGACGAATTGCACGGGTCTGCCGCTGACCACGGGCGTCACTGGCACGTTGCCGGGCGCCAACATGGCCGTGATGGTCGCCTCCGGCGCCAGCCACGCGCCGGGCGCCGTCCCCGACCCGGGCGCGAGCGCCGGCACCACCCGCTTCCTGCGCGAAGACGGCACCTGGTCCGCCCCGGCGGGCGGGGGCACCGTCACGAACTCGGGCAACCTGCTCTCCAACAGCATCGTCCTGGGCACGGGCACGACCGGCACGCAGGTCGCCGCAGGCCTGACCACGGATGGCGTGTCCAAGGTCAACCTCGGCGTCGCGGGTACGTCTGTCGGCTCGGTGGGCTTCAGCAATGCCACCAGCGGAAGCATCACGCTCGCCCCGGCGACTGGCGCGCTCGGCTCCGTCACCCTGACGATGCCGGCGGTCACGGACACGCTGGTTGCCCTCGGCGCCACGCAGACCCTGACGAACAAGACGCTCACCGCTCCCACGCTGAGCGGCATCGTCTCGACGGATGGCGCGAACATCACCACCGCGAATGCGATGGCTGCGCTCGCGATCGATGTCACCAAGGGCCTGAACACCAAGACGATCGCGGTTGACACTACGTTCACGTTTAGCGGCACGCCCGCGACGGCGAACACCTGGTTCTCCGTCCACGTCACCAACTCCGATCCCAATCCGCACACGCTGACGTTCCCGAGCGCGTTCTCGGTTGTCACCCAGGCGGCGCGCTCGACCTGCCCGATCGCCGGCAGCGGCCAGCTGTGGATCATGTTCCGCTGGGACGGCACCGCCTACCACGTCTTCGGGGACGGCGCGTTCCTGAACAGTTTCACGGCGACGACAAACCCCGGCACGTCCAACGACGTGACGCAAGGCTACGGCGTCGGATCGCTGTGGGCCAACACGTCTTCGAACACCCTGTTCTGGTGCGAGTCGAACGCTGCTGGCGCGGCTGTCTGGAACTCCACCGGTGGCTCGGGCGACATGCTGCTCGGGACGTCGCAGACGGTCACGGCCGCCAAGACGTTCAACGACGCGACCCTCGTCCTGGCCGGGTCGACCAGCGGCAGCCTGACGCTGCACGCGACGGCTGCGGCCGGCTCAGGATCGTTCACGTTCCCCACGGGCACGGACACGGTGGTCGGTGTGGCGGCAACGCAGACCCTGACCAACAAGACCCTGACGTCGCCGACGCTGACAACTCCCGCGCTCGGGACGCCCGCGTCGGGAACGCTCACCAACTGCACCGGCTTGCCGCTGTCGACCGGCGTCACGGGCAACCTGCCGCCGAGCAACCTCAACAGCGGCACCGGCGCGACTGCCAGCACCTACTGGCGTGGCGACGGTACCTGGGCGACCCCTGCCGGCGCCGGCACGGTAACCAACAGCGGCGGCGCGCTGACGGCCAACGCCGTAGTGCTGGGCGCCGGCTCGAGCGATGCCAAGGTAGTGGCTGGCGTCACGACCGATGGCGTGTCCAAGATCAATCTTGGCGTCGCCGGATCTTCGGTCGGTGGCGTCGTGCTGGCCAATGCGACCAGCGGCACGATCACCATCGCGCCTGCGACGGGTGCCCTTGGCACGGTGACCCTGACGGCTCCTGCAGTGACCGACACCCTCGTGGGGCTGGCCGCCACGCAAGCGCTGACGAACAAGACCTACAACGGCAACACCTGGACGGCTGGCACCGCCACGCTGACGGGCGCGGCTGGCAAGACGCTGGCGTGGAACAACACGATCACGTTCGCAGCGGGTGCGGACGGCGCCACGTTCACCTTCCCGGGCACCAACGACACCATCGTGGGCCGCACGGCGACCCAGACGCTCACGAACAAGACGCTGACGAGCCCGGCGATCACCAACCCCGCGCTCTCGCATGCCAAGCCGGCGGCCAACCTGACGACCATCGGGACGACCATCAGCGGCTACAACGCGGGCGCGACGATCACTCAGTTCCAGGCCGTCTACATGGGCTCTGGCGGCACCTGGCTGCTCGCCGATGCTGACGGTACCGGCACACGACAGGCGCGCGGTCTGGCTGCGGCTGCCGGCACCAGCGGCAACCCGCTTGATGTGCTGGACAACGGTATTGCACGCAACGATGCCTGGACGTGGACGCCTGGCGGAGACATCTACCTGAGCACGACGGCGGGTGGCCTCACGCAGACGGCCCCCACCTCCGGCGCCGACGTTCGTCGCATCGGCTATGCACTGTCGGCCACTGAGATCCGCGTGCAGATCGACAGCTTCTACGTGACGGTGTGACGTCATGGCGGTCAAGAACGCAGTCGCCAAGAACTGGAGCTCGTGGCTTCTGAATTTCGACAACACGCGCAACTCCGCGTACCCGAACGGGGACAAGCCGACCGGCTACGTCACCGCGCCGACGCTACTCGGACTGGATACCGACAGCGCGTCGCTGACGGGCGGCGAGAACAACAAGGGCCATTACGTCGAGGTTTACGGCTACAACCTGGGCCGCATTTCTGCGATAGGTACGTCGAGCGGCGTGCGCGCGTTCTTTCGCGATCCGTTGGGTGACAACGCCTGGCACGAGGTTGACAACTACCGTTGCCTGACGCTGCCGAAGGTGTTCTCGACACACCAGATCATGGCGTTGATCTTCCAGATCGGTTCGCTCGGCGGATCGATGGTCAACGGCCGTGTGCTCGACCTGAAGCTCACGGTCAACGGTACGGACACCAACGTCCTGACCGCAGCGCTCACGATCCAGCCGGGTCGCACCTGGTACGTCGACAACGTCGCCGGCAGTGACGCGACGGGCAAGCCCGACGACATCACCAAGCCGTTTCGCTACCTGCAGAACTACAGCGGGGCGTCAGCGGCCGTCAGCGGCTCGTTGTGGGCCGCCACGACCGCGCAGGGCGACACCGGCCTGCAACCCGGCGACTGCATCGTCATCCGCGCTAACAGCGGCACCCCCTACAGCGATCAGGTCGGCTTCGATGGTCGCTGGTGCCGGTTCCGTGAAGCGCGTCATCTTGGCACCGCTCCGAACGGCACGGTGGGACACGGTCGCATTCGCTTCACGCGCTACCCGGGCGCTGTTGGCGCCAATGCTCCGGAGACGCCCTACTTCCAAGATCCTTCGGGTGGCCTAGGCGGTATTCACGGTGCCAACAGCGCCTACGCGAACCAAGCGCTCGGCACATGCACCGGCCAGTACGTGGCGATCAGCGGGTTGAAGGTTTTCAGCGCGGCCGCCAGCGGCTCGAGCGACGGGGCGCCGATCAACTTGCAGCAGGGCGCCGACTTCTGGTGGGTCAGCAACTGCGAGTTGTCGTGGCCGACGACGACGACGGCGCTCGCTGGCGCGCTGCCGGGTCAGGGCTACAACTGCCTGCTGCAGTGCAACTACATACACGATGTCGACTGCAATCAGTCGTCGATGACCAATCACGGCATCTACATCGGTTCGGGCGCGCAGAACTTCACGGCCAGCGCAATCGCGACGGCTGAATACATCGCCGCCGCCAAGAGTGGACCCTGCTCGCACAACTGGACGGTGCGTTGGAACCGCATTGAGGACATCCATGGCGGATCCGGCATCCAGTGGAACGACACCCAGGGTAGCGGCGACCATTTCATCGGCCACAAGGTCTATGGCAACTGGGTGCTGCGTGCCGCCAAGAACGGCATCACCGGGGCATCGTCGTT